>Ga0268261_10001866_pt1 | contig 14830 bp, 6 predicted proteins | sample TergutNc150P1_FD_190353 | JGI IMG/M metagenome (GOLD analysis project Ga0268261, IMG submission 190353) | Nasutitermes corniger P1 segment gut microbial community from laboratory colony in Florida, USA - Nc150 P1 (SPAdes) (version 2) | ecosystem: Host-associated > Arthropoda: Insects > Digestive... | reverse complement strand
TGCTGTTTTAGAAATTACACTGTGTCATAATCATGTGAGGTAACTGCAACCCATTTTGTAGTCTTGGGGAAACATTTAAGATTTGGGAATGTCTCTGATCCTACTATGACAGTGAATAAGGAAGGTGAAGGATGGAATAAAAAACATTGCAGTTCACACATACTATAATACTGTAACATTATATGAAAACTGAAATCAGTTTTCCATTTAAGTCTGGTGCAGATTTCTTTGGGAACAAGTCTGTAAATATCCACAGAGGGTAGCACTTCCCATGTGTTTGCTCTGTGTCCATAGATTTTAGATATCCTAAACCGGGGAGGCTTACAGTCGAGTATACTCAATTTACAATTGGCAGTGCCCAATTGTCATGTTTATTTCATAACTCTGTCTTCAGGCTCAGCTCTTTTCTCGTACAGAATACAATCTGTCCCAGTTATAAAGCATAATAACTAACTGTCCATACATCTTCATGTAAAGTCTCTGTTGTCTGTATCTGATCATTATCAAACTAGTATGTGTGGGAAACTTCACAGCATGTCATAAATATGTAAGTTCACAAAAATCCTTCCAGTTTGAAAGACCTGGTTCCATGCCAGCAGACAACATGACGAATTTACTAGTCGCGTATTGCAGCTGCTTTGCGATCATACCTAAAACGGACATAATGAATATTGTATCATATAGGCCTACATTTCAGTACACTCAGTAAGAGAGGTGTACAAATAAGCTTACCATATTCTGACCGGATTCGGTACTTCACTCGATAAGTTTACAGTAACACGTGATTACATTAATGCACTCACTTTAACCCTTGTAGTAAGGGTGGAGGAGGTTATGGGTTTGTGTTTAGTAATCTTTGAGTAATAATCGTTTTATAAACTAATATAACACTTAACACTCATTAACGTAATCTACTGTTGTCTTAAAGCTACGGAGCATAGGGTTAGTGTTTGAAAAGCTTGCTGAACCTTTTTAGACCGCTAATAACTGTTGGCTAACATCCTCTGTCTTTGCAAGTCGGCTTCCATGGTATGAAAGAGTCTTGCTTATGGTTATGCACACTGCTTTTGGCACCTGAGAAGATGCAACAGACCGTTGTGGTCGTGGCATTGTTACAATATGAGGAGATTTATAGATTACTGAAACCAGGCTATATGTGGTGCTTCGCACGTAGTTGTTCTTGCATCGGGTTTCAGAGAGTGGCTTTCAGATAAATGGATTTCCGTCCAGTACAGCTAAATAGTATATGAGTTTGAGAATGGGGCAACATGCAGGAACAGCCAAATAAAGACGGAAAAGCCTTAACAGCCGGAAAGATAAGGAAGTGTAGGCAGAAAACTTTTTTTATTATTATTATTTTCTGTTGCTTGAGTACATGGTGCTGCAAGCTATACCGTGATACAGGCGATACCCAATACGGGAACGATAGCTCATCGGTGAGGACATTCGATGCCAAATTATTCACAGAACGGAAACTTTAGGTGCAGGGAAGTTTATAGGATATGTCAAAGAAGACGTAACATTCTATTCTATCAGGTACAATGAGCCAGTTCTTAGGTAGTTTATAAAATCCAATCTGCATAAAGATTGTTGCACTTAATCACATATTAATTTTTTCTCTCTTCTGTTCATGTTGTTTACAATGACTCATATTCTTATTATCAGTTGCATGTAATGAATTTGGTATAACATTTGTATATTGTATATGCAGAGTTTTCTTGTATGGTATTTTTTGTATTTTTGTGATTTATGCCACATCAAATTTTCACTTTAACAGAATTTTGGATTCATTAAGAGAGAGAGAGAGAGAGAGAGAGAGAGAGTGTGTGTGTGTGTGTGTGTGGAATTTTCAAAGTTGCAAGTTACTGAATAAAAATTTCTTGTTTACAGTTAATGGACTTCAGTGCACAGAGCGAACTGAAGATAATGGATGACAGTTTTCACCCACTTCCTATCGAAGCTTACACAGGCTGTGATTCATGTCTTCATGTACCACATGACCGTGCACCTGCTGGACGACGTTTGGGTACAAAAATTTCTGAGACACAGCTGTTAGAACCAGTATCACATTCATTGAAACAAAATGTATATTACCTCGCAAAGGATTATCGGATCTTGCTGCCATCTCCACAGAACCTTTATATAGCTGCTCTGTTGACCGTTCATGAAGGAACTAACAGAGACTCCTTGTTGCAGTGTAAAAGAGACGAAGTGAATTTAAATGCTGTAAGACAATTAGAAGCATTCTTGTGGGCATTACGTAAAGTGAACACACAACTTCTTCGTACTGTAGGTTTACAGTTGGGAGGTTTACTTATTGACACATGTGGTTCTAGAGTTCGAACAATGATGCTAGCAGCAGGTCTTGATGCCTTGAACAACAGAATGAGAGGGGGAGTTGACAGTCACCATATACTGGCTGTGGTGAATACTCTTCCTTTACAAGAATCTAGAGCTACAAATGAAATTTTGTCTAGATTGAATATCACATCACTTTCAACAGGACAAGCTGCTTCAGTAATTGACTCCAGTGGAGGTAGAAACCAGTATATCCTTCAGGTATGTGTCATATGAACATAAAATTGTTTTACCTACAGAAACATAGAGTAATAGAGTAACCCATGACCAATGAAATGAGTTGAACCTTACTTGTTTGTATATCTCAAGTATGTTGCCATGAAATATGTTAGAAACGTGCTGATATCTCAGAGGACTTTCTACCCTCAAAACAGATGCAAAATGTTACTTTACAGTAATGTATAATTTCTGTCAGTCTGCTCAGCATTACATCACAGGATGCAGAAATAGAAAAAACTCTGTTTGAAAATATTTGCTAGAACCACAAACTCAGAAATTTTTTGGGGTAAGTAGGTATTAGCTGAAGTCATTTTAAAGCATGCCAAACATAGAACACCCACAAAATCTTTTTGTAATCTCTCATAGTTGTAATTAATGTAAAAATTATTTCATCTTTCTGCTGATGTCACATTATGAGATAGGTTGGTCCTCGAAAAGAAACATGAAGTATTTATCAAATTTCATTGACAAGACTGTGGGATGTGACTGCCTTGTGAGAGGTCTGTTCATAGACAGACATATTATTATTATTATTATTATTGTTGTTGTTGTTATTATTGGGCTTAAATGAATATTTTGTGAAGGGGTTCAAAATGACAATGGATAGAACTTAGTACAGGAAGTTGTGTAACAAGGATGGTGGTGTTTATTTGAATATCAGATAACCTGCTACAGGAAATAGGTTATATATGTATAGCTATCTAATTTTTATTGGGTTGCATGAAGTAAAAAGAATTTCTGTCTGAATCTTAGGTTGAAGTCCCGCTCTCATCAGTCATAGATTCAGTTGTGGATGTCTTAAAGTATCTCGGGTGGAACTACATTAGTGTTGTTTACTCCACTGGCGATGACGAGTTTACTGCAGGATACAAGCTGTTCCAGGCTGCTGCTGTCAGGAATGGAATCTGCTTGGCACTAGAAGAAGGAATACCAGCCAACATGAGCATGGTGAGATGACTTCTCTGGCATTATATGTATCTACTACTATGGTAGGGGTTCATATTTGCTTACTCCTGCATCTACAGCATGATCAGTAGATCAAAAACCTGTTGAAGTGTTTGCAAGGAGACTAACTTTATTTTATTTTATTTGTTTTGGGAGTCTCTTCTCTTTTCTTTTGTCACAGTGTGCAGGATTATGATCAAAGAAGAGCATAATTATGAGCTGATGATGCTGTATTTAATGTGTAGTATACCTGCGGTTTGGGTTTGAGCATGGGTTTTCACTAGTTAGTGATACTTTTCAGTTCCTCCCCCCCCTCCCCCCATGATTAACCCTTTAACCGCCGAGTTAAATCCCATCTGCCATCTGCTGGCATTATTAGGAGCTCACCATATTCTCCACGTTAGCAGGATAAGGGTTAATGCAGATGATATGAGACTTTACTATAGGATGTATGAACATGATAAATTTTAGTGTTTCCAGTAATCATAATACAATATATTCACCAAGCCAGTGCTTTTTAACCTTGTGTTTTTAAACCACACTCCTAAACATCCATGTATTTTTCAAACATCATCATTTAATAATATTTATGGTACTGTAATTTTTTCTAACATAGCTTGGAATAGTGCACATAAGTGTTCTAATTTCCACAGTTTTCTTCCAAAGGGGACAACAAATATTCAGTTTTCATGTACCCATGACAAGGCAATAGAACATACAACCTAACGTTTCTTATAGCTTAATATTCTTCAATCAACTGAAATACTAGTGATCCACCGATATCTTTTCATGTTGTACCAAAACTCTACATTTAATAATTTTGAAACACTGCAAAACTGAAGCAGTTTGGTATTTTAGATCAATCACTTTTCTGCCAGCGGGATGCGCTCTGAGCTTGTACACCAGCTGGTGGGCGCTCGTGCTAGAGGTGCCCGGGCTGTACTGTTGTGGACTTATCCTGAACACACACAAGCACTAATGCAAGCTGTTGGCTGGGAAATTGCTCACGGATCACTACGTAGGGAAGATGTGTTCTGGTTGGTAGCAAGTCCTGATGGACAAGCACCACAGATTCTTCGAAAGTTTGGAAATGTTCTTGGTGGGGCACTTGTTTTCAGGTAATGTATATTTTGGTTTATTGTGTTATTGTAAGCATCTAATCCAGGAATGTGAAAACTGAAGCTTTCAGGCTGACTCAAAACCTCAAGAGCTTCTACTTGACCTGCAAAACATAGTTAAGAGTTTTTGTCTGTAATGTGAACATTAATTTGTTTCAACTTCTTGAAACAGAACCTCAAGACATTTACCTTGGTAATAACTTTTTTTAACCCATGTTGCAGTGCAGCTCGTAAGTACACTGATATAATTTGTAAGTTTTGTAGGCTATTCTGTCATAGATTCCAGGATGTCTGAAAAGTGAAGTCTGCTATTGACCTGCTGAACTCTCCTTCTCCTTTGAAGTTGAAAATGCACCAGATAGCCTAACTTTTAGCTAGGACTAACTGAGTTGCATTGTGGCACAAATCTAAAACAGAAGTTAGTTTCTACCAAATTGGTTAAATATTTTTGGGCTGTGAATTTGGTTAAAATACAATAAATTGAAGGATTCTTACAGGAAGACATTCTTGTTATTTACATGCACACACTTTTATTTAAAACCCTTTGTTTTATTCAAGAGAAATTCAAAAATAGTGTGTGGGTGACAGGTGAACATCTGAGTGCAGTGTGGTGTGTAGCAATTTCCATGTATGTTGCAAAAACTGGGGAGTACTAACATTCTATATTTACATTTAGATGGTTGCATTCTCAGGATTCATTAAAAGGGCGAGGTGTTTCACACCAACAGCCACTCAATGGGCAGTGTTTGACAAGCAGAAAAGTTACTTTCATGTGGACATTGGTAATTCACTTGGCCTCTGGCACGGTGCACAAATATTTATACATTTGTCAAGTACACCAGTTGTGGTAACATATATATATATATATATATATATATATGTGTGTGTTAAAAGCTCATTCATACTAGAACATGAAGCTCCAGTGATGGAACTGGCAGATACAGCAGTGTTTATTGTCTACATAATATTGACATTTTTCCATGTCTCATGAGTTCTTGCTGTGTAAATGGCTTTGTATTTGTCACATGATTCAGACATACTTTCAAGTTACTGAACTCTTTATCAATGTTGGTTTTCAGGCCACGTCATAGACCGATACAAGAGTTCTTGTACCACCTACAACAAATTGATCATGGTTCTAAGGAAAACAGGAACCCTTGGCTGATCAAGTATTATCAAGAGGTAAGCCTTGGTCTCACACTGTGGCTTTTACTGTGGTGTCAAGGAAAGCTAAAACGTTTAAAACATACAAGTGTGAGTTGTTTGAATCCATATATATCATTTTATGAGAATTGCAGTTTAACACTTTAAACACTGAGTTAAATCCCATCTGCCATTTGCTGGCATTATTAGGGGCTCACCATATTCTCCACGTTGGCAGGGTAAGGGTTAAAAGGAAAGGACAGAGCACAGTGCAAAATATTTATATTTAAAAATATTTTTGTCCTTTTGTTTCTGTCATGTTTCTATCAGTACTGTCATCATACATGTTTTTTAGTTGAAATTGACATGTTTTAGGGCATAATGTGTAATGATACAGCCTGCAAATTGTTGTTGGAGGTGGGCAGTTACCAAGATTTTAACACTGTGCAAGCTGTGTATTCTCTTGGTGCAGCAATTGAGGCAACAGTTTATCAGCTTTGCAAGAACAGTTCCACCACTGCTCTAGATGGCTCTTGTTTAAACAGATACACGAGGTTAGTATGAAAGCATGTGAATATGACTTCTTTCAGTGTTTTGCATTGTGATTACAGGAAAATTTTGTTGGATTTAACCCTTTAAACGCCAAGTTAAATCCCATCCGCCATCTGCTGGCATTATTAGGAAATCACCATATTCTCCACGTTAGCAGGATAAGGGTTAAATCCACATATCAAGTGAACATTTTTCCAGTAGAAGATCCAAGTCTTCTGGTGTTTGATGCTGTCACTAGGCCTGTATTTCCCACTGTTTGGAGGGGTTGTTGTTACTTCATTTTAATGGGCAAACAATCCAAGCAGATGAAGGCACCACAGACCTTCACATCAGAAACTACTGGCTCTACTCCACATTGTCACATCCAGGAAGACTCAAATCTTTAGTAACATGGTCATGGGAACCTCAAATGTCTCATTTTTCCTGTAGTTTTAAATTCAGTTTCATTAATTATGCATCTTCTTAAGGTGGTAATGTGTGTTAATATGGATGTGAGTAGTCAATTCAAAGGCATAATTTTGACCTGTTTTAAATACTTCTCAGGCATTAATCTGATCTGTAAACGTTCTAAATGTGAAACATTGAGAACGTTTGAGCTGAGGTATTTATGACATCTCTTCATTTTCTATTACAGATTTTTACATATTTGATATCAGCAGAAAAACATTTAAATCTTATCTTTATACACTGTTGTCTTTAAGCACATGTTTTGCAAGTAAGGTAAAGCTATTCCATTAGAGAGTTGGACAGGCTGTTAGGGCTCCAGGAGGTTGAGTCTCCCAGAATTTCTAGAGAGTTGGCACACTAAATAGTAGGGTTGTCAGCCCTACTCACCAGACTCCTATACCCCCAGAAGAAATACTTGGTACTCGTTTCTGGTAGGGGCTGAGTCACACCATGGCCATAGTGCAGTCAGAAGGATTAAGTCAATGAAAAATCCTGATGATACCTTCAGAATTTGAACTTGCAGCCTTCCATCTTGTTTCGCAGTACCTCAACCAACTGTATCACCATGTTTTGCGGGTAATCTTAGTGCAATTGAAAATTAGTTACACCTTTAACTAACAAATTCATAACTACTTCTTTACCACCTGCATAGTGTCTTTGTTCTGACTTGAGCATCTTATTATCCTGAGAATGATCAACAGACTGCAAGTTTCATTGAACAACTGACATTAAATTAATCTCATAGTAAACCCTGTGTACACTCTTAATCAATAATGAACATAACTACCAAAAAGTTATGAAATTTTAGAGTGCTGTTAGTATTTCTGTTGTTTTTTGCATGAGTGCAAGCACTTAGTAGTATAGCTCTGTCACACTTGACACTGTGGATCGGCATTAACCTTTTATGGGTTTGATGCAGTATAACATAACAAAATTGTTTGTCCTGTGCATATTATTATGTCAGGTCCTGATAACTGAGAAGAAACAGTCTCTGAAACATTGCAGTTACATCCTGTATTTATACAACCAGTTTCATGAAAAAAACTTTGGAACTTAACCTTGCTACTGTGTCATGTTGCATAACATAATACTCACCCAGCCGAGCCAGATTTGTTGTTTGTGAAGTCACTGTCTTTTAAAGGTATTCTGCAAAAAAAGTACAGATTAATTCGCTGTTGGTGTGAGTAAATACAAGGACATGTCATTCATTCTATCATTGTTGCCAGGAGAAACTTCCTACATGCGCCCCTCAAACAAAAATAAAATATTGACATGGGCAGATTTTGTAGCATATGATCCTGTACACAGTGAAACCTCCTATGTGTTTTGAAACCATAGAATAAGGGACTGAATTTTTTCATTCATCTTTTTGTCTGCAAACAGCTTTCTGGTTCCAAGCAGGAGCTACTATGTGGAAGCTCTTGGAATGTATTGCCACATACATATGTGATTACTGATGTCACTGCTGTACCAGGGATCCAGGATAATGTAGTTGGTTTAGTAACTCAGTTGCATGCTGCATAATCAAGGAATCATGGTTTTGTTCCTAGCAGGGTCAGGAGATTGTTACATACTCTAAAATATCCGGCCTAGCTCTGGAGATCACCCAGCCTTTATTCAAAGGTTATATGGAGTTATTTTCCCAGGAATAAAAGCAGCTGTGTTGTGAAGTAGACTTCTTACGTTTGTCTAGTGCCAATCTTAAGAAAGAGTGGATCTATACCTCCACCCCCTTATGCCATCATGGTATTCACTTTACTTTTCCTTTGCTGCTCAATGATTTTCTTTCTGGCTTTCAGTAAAAGGTGCCATTTGCAGGCTCCTGGAACATGCTTTTCATTATTTGAAGGGAGAAGAGTCCAGGTAATTATCTTATTTCTGAAGACATGAAACTAATTTCCATTTATGTTTGGTAAATTGGTCCTGTGAAGGGAAGATGGTTGCATTAGCTGTAAGGATGTAGTAAGAATTTGAGTCATCAGAAAAGGTTGACAGTTTTACCTTTAGTAATCCATTTGTGGCATAAAATTTGTCTTGTACATCTTCCTATATGCAATTTCCAGTCAGCCAACTCTTCCTGTATGGTTCTTATTGAAGCAAGCATTAAATTTTAAATGTCTTTTGTTCTTCCTGTAAAGTTTTCTCCCTCTCTTTCCAACACATAGGAGGTTTCTGTTGGCAACAGCAATATGTGTGTGTGGGTACTGATATACTGCAATCAACCAATCTGTGTCATTCATCACATCAGTCTGTGGTATGCGAGAGGGAGTTGACAGTCCGTCGAACATGGAAGTTTATTTTGTGGTGCTGAAGGTTGAAGAAGATTTCATTAATGAAACATTGGAATAAAGTAAATTAATTGATTGGAGTGTTTTCTTTCAGGTCACAAGTACAGAAAGCATTAAATGAGGAGTTACATAAGTCCAGTGCCCCGAGAGCTGATGGCTCAGTCACTGAAAACTTCAGATTCACAAACTTAGGAATGGGAAATGTTCCAGTGGAAATCTTGAACTTGAGGCGTAACTCTCGAAGTTGGAGTCGTACACTAGGAGATGTTCATTTTAACAGAGTGAGCTCATTGTATTGTCTTTTTTTACGGTGATACAAGATAGCTCTGACTTAGTGCATGACTGTGGGGGCTTCCTTATCCAGTCTGAGGATTGGTTTTCCAAATTAAAACCTCAAGGTAATTCTTTCTTACTTCAAGGAAACAATAGGTCAATAACTTATGCCAAGAACTTTGACATAATGTGTTTTCACCTCCATTAAAATTGTTATGCAGCATTTTGATAGATGTACAAAAGTGGTAATTTATGTCACTAGGTGGATGTTTGTCCACCTACCCATTCCCAACCACTCTGCAACAGCACAGTACATACTATTTAAACTAAATTGATGTACCACCTGAAATATTTATTCCTCTTTTTCAAACATGTACAGTAGTAAATGAGAACATGAGAAAATGTGAGACACTCTTCTTTGTGCAGAGAAGCCTGTGCTCGTCACGTTGTAAAGCTCAAAGTGATGAAGCAAACTCTTGTAATTCTGTCAACACATTTAACATTTTCTTTTTCTGTTGCACAAACATTTTATCTAAGGATGAATAATTACTGGTAAATTGACATGGTTTTGGAAGAAAGAGGTAATGGTCTAATCAAGGCATTATTCTGGTATATACTTGGAGAGACTGAAGCAAACCACGAAAAGCCTATGAGGAAAGCCAGTGTTAAGAATGAGATTCGAACTGAGCACTTCCTGAATTAAGTCTAGAGCATTGTTGCTTACAACAGCCTTGAAAATTTTGTATTGCATTATTTAATAAAATGGCAGTCTTCTTGCTATGTTCTCATTTACTGACAGCCAGGGCTTCATGGTATGTGACATATCAATAAACAGTTTTGAGTGTGAAGGATACCATCCTCTTCAGTTTAATATAAACATTACATAGTGTTAGTTTGTTAATTGTTCCAACTGAAAATTTTGATGTTGCCCATTATGTGAGGCTAAAACCCTACAGTGTGCCATCTTCAGGTGGAACATACCTTATTCATTATCTGAGCCAGAAAAACCCACATCATCCTGGAGGCTGGACCTGGCTCCATCTTCAGGTGGAATGCACATTTTTATTATTTCAGATTAAAAATTCCACAATAATTCAGAGACTGTATTCATCACTGTCTTCAAGTGGAACAGGGAAAGGGGAGAATCTATTCTGTTAGACCTAACACACAGTGGACTTTGTCCCAAGTTTCTGTTATGACTATGACCGTATAACAACACCAGAATTTTTAAATCTTAAATTGTTAATTCCTTCCCAGAAAGCAAGTTGTTATTTGATTTTTAACATGCCTGTGAATGCTATCCTTCATTTAGAAAGAAACATTTATGTCTAGGTTGGCTTGTTTCTTGACAATAAGCTGCGAAGTCTGGAACGTGTTCTGGCATATCGTGATTCAGGCGATGAGGTACAAGTGACATCATTATCATCACAGTGTAGTGCCCACAGCAACTGTCCTCAGTGCAGACGACGCTATGAAACTGTGTCATTGACTGACTGGGTAACCATGATGAAACCCAAACCTGACAATGAAGAAGAGGCAAGTCAAGATGTAGTGCTATATATAGCAGCAACTCTGAATGTCCATGAAGCTTCACGAAATCCTCTGGAATGTGGAGGAGAACTGAGCAAGCAAGGCATAGAGCAACTGGAAGCATTTCTGTGGGCAATTGATCAGGTAAACTAGGTCACATAATTAAGTACTGTATATGATTTTCTTTTTGTGATATTACATAACTTAGTGCCTACATGTGCCTCACTTGTAATTTGTATTTAGGCAAGATAGAAGAGACTCTTCTCCACCCCTCTACCACCCCCCCCCACCCAACAAGCTTCTTCATTTTTGTCATTATATTTAGAAATTCATACTGAAAACCTCATTTTCATACAATTTGCCCTTACTGTTGCTGACCTGAAGAGTGTTTGCGTAGTTTTTGTAGTTCTGTATCAGCTCATTCTGGCAGGTGTTTGGGTAGCATGTTATAATAACTCCTGATCTGTTTCTTCAATATTATTTCCATTTTGTCATTTACACACATTATCCCATATAACATTCTGCAAGCTCTACATTAACACAAACAGCAGTAGAAAAACTAAGAAAAAGTAACAAGATGCTCTAAAAATTTTCAGTCAGTAACCACATTTTGACTTTCAATCCAGATGGGCATTAATGCCCCACAGTACTTGGAAGTCTCTTTGAAAGTACACCAGGGTGTAATAAGGGTCTGTGTAGAATATTTGCTTTATTAGCTATCATTCCATTATTATTTTCCACCTTGTGTTTATCTGGAATGAAGTGTTAAAGGGAGTATTCAAATCTATAAAAGTGGAACTAGAAGGACAATGACAAACACTGCATAATCAGAAGCCTCATAATTTGTGAGAACCAAGAGGCAGTATGTTCCTCTCAAATGTTGGTGAACACTTAACAGACTGCAATGTTTCATAACCAAGTTCACAATTTGTGTTTTCACAATTTATATTCATCACAAAATACTATAGTATAAGGTGATCGAATCAAGAAGGATACAATGGGCAGAACATGTAGGTGAGGTGAGAAATGCACACAGAAGCTGAGTCAGAAAATCTCTTGAAAGACCTAGGGAGAGACTGTAGGTTATAATGAAGAGAAATGGCTTGTGTGGGTGTGAATTTGTTTTAAATGGTTCAAGTTGTGGTCTGGTAGTTAGCTGTTATGAACACACTAATGAGAGAAAGATTCTGCTCTGTGGAATTTGTTAGTTATTAATTAGTTATTCAGGTGGGAATATTTTACCATTATGCTGCTAATTTTGTTACAGGTGAACCGCAATAACTCTCACCTCTCATTAGCTGCCATTGCTTTAGACACCTGTGGAAGCATAGTTAAAACTTCAAGGGATATTTCAAATTTTCTTAACCACCAAGAAAGCAGCCTCTTTGAGAAGCTGAACAATACAGATATGAGTATAGTTGCTTTGTTGGCTGGTGGAGACACAGAATTAGCGGGAACTGTGACAGATGCTGTAAGTCACCTTGAAGTTGCTGTACTGGCCCCACAGGCAGGTGGGCCACCTTCTCAGCGCAAGAGGTATGCTCCATATCCACTTCAGCTTGCACCTTCTAATGCTGTTCGTGCAGCCTGCGTTCTTGCTCTGCTCCATCACCTACAGTGGCACTGCTTCTCTGTTATATATCATCAGGATGCTGTTGAATATGAAGATATGTTCAGATATGTGGAAAAACATGCTGCCTCATCACTTCAGCTGGAGCTAACATCAGGAATTCCAATTCCTCTTGCTTCTGCCAATGTTTCATCTCTTTTACGTAGTAGTTTGAGAATGCTCATATCACAGAAAGCAGAAGGAACCAGGGTTGTAGTCCTTATGTTGCCACGTGAACGAGTGGAGCTCATATTCAGAGTTATAAAGGTTTTAGAACAAGAAGGACAGATTGCACCTGGAGAATTTACTTGGATCATGTTGGGATCAGAAGAAAGCATTAACTACAGGTACTAAATCTATAGGAATGGTTTATTTATATTAATATATCACATGTTTATCAGTATAACATTTTGGAGTTATACACAGTGCATGAGATTACTTTTTTGAAACTGTTTTCAGCTTTGCCTTTTTGAAGTATAGCTTTGGAGGACGTTGCATGAATAACGTGACAAAACACTATAGTTGAGGCATTAAATGTCCTCGTTCAAATCTGGGACAGGCCTTGGACTGTCTGTAGTAGCTACATTTTTCCATAGGCTTTTAAATCCATCAAGGAAAGTTCCAGTATATTACTGCAAAATGTGTTGTGACTGCTTCCTTTCAAATTCTTCTTGCTTTGTAATTGCATGTCATCTTCTTGGTTACGTCTGTCAGAAGTTGCAGATCCAAGGAATTCAGTCTGGTCCCAGTTTATAGTCAGTCAGTTATTTAGTGGTTGAGTCTTTTCAATACTAACAGTTGAAACATAATTTTTGTGTTCTGGAAGTGTTGCAGGGTCTTAAGAGTTAAATAAATGATAGACTGGCTGCATTTGCCTCATCTATACGTTACCCCACATAAGGAAATGATTTCTTTCCCCTCTTTCCTTCCCTTTTCTGTCTTACTTTTATCATCTCCTTTCCCCTCCACTTCTCACCAATATGATTCCACAACAGGACCAACAATTGCCACACCTTCAAGGATGACACTCACATGTTTTATACTTTGAGATAATAATAATTTTTTGTTTGCTACGGAATTTGACTTCCTGTCATTCTTAGAACATAGTGTACTTATTCTCTACTTTTCTGTTTTAGTGAGGAATCATCAGGATCAATAGTTCTGCAGCCCAAAGCTGGTAAAGTTCCTGAGTTTGAACATCATTTTCGAAGTCTTAGTCTGAATTCCAATTCATGGAATCCATGGTTCCCTGAATTCTGGTCTAATGTTTTCCACTGCAGGGGTGCCACCTGCCACAGTGATCTGTTTCCAGATCTCCATAGCTACCAGTTCATGCACGTACGAATCACACAGCTTCCATGTTCTTCTGTTTCATATCATTTTATTGATGACATATATAAGTAAACCTGATGTGCACATACTCAGATATTTCTTTTCCTTTTATTGCATCAAAGAGCCACCATAACAGAAATATTTCACATAGAAGTTGTACATTTTTATGAGATTTACATATCATGTCACATACTGAATTATTTTATGACACTCGTTTTTGAGGAATGTAAGAAGTTTGCAGTTAATATAAAGCAGGGATTATAATTTATCGTAAGTTGCAGTATTAAATTGGCCTGCCAAATTTTAAAGTGGATTCTTCCATACCAAGCTCAGACTTTCACCATGTATTTTTTTAAATTAAATGTGAGTACAGATAGGTAGACAAACACACATGACCTTCCTGCTATGTGATCACTTTATGGCAGCTGTGCAAAGAAGGAGGTGACAAAGTGAATATTTTAAATGTAAAGAATCCAAATTTTTACACAGTACAGATTGTAAATTCTTGAAACAAATAAAAGGAAATTCAATCAATAATTGTGATTTTTTTTATACAGCTAGTAATTTCTTATGGGCAACCATTGTAATTGCTTGCTCTGGGCATAAAAAATCCTAGCTGTGCTGCTGGTTGTAGATATTTCAGACATCCACGTAATTCTGTGTGCATTCTTAGTTTGACTCTACATGCTGTATCCTGTGACTTACACATTCATTTCAACTTAGAAATATGGCATTCAGATTTATACATTTTTTATTGATTTAATTGAACTGAAGTGAATCTTAAGAACTATGTTTCAGCATAACTTTTAAATGGCAATATGAACACAGGGCTTTTTTCTTTTTCAGAATCCTTTGGTGGTAAATACTATTAATGCTGTTCTTGCTATTTCCCATGCTTTGGGAACTGTGAGACGAGAACTTTGTCCAGGTAAGTTACATTGCTTTCATATGTGTGTGTGTGTGTGTGTGTGTGTGTGTGTGTGTGTGTGTGTGTGTGTGTGTGTGTGTGTGTGTGT
>Ga0268261_10001865_pt1 | contig 14833 bp, 11 predicted proteins | sample TergutNc150P1_FD_190353 | JGI IMG/M metagenome (GOLD analysis project Ga0268261, IMG submission 190353) | Nasutitermes corniger P1 segment gut microbial community from laboratory colony in Florida, USA - Nc150 P1 (SPAdes) (version 2) | ecosystem: Host-associated > Arthropoda: Insects >... | reverse complement strand
TTATTTTGGTTACTTACGCAAATATGCTAGACTCAGCTCTTTATCCCCTATATATGCTGCGGAAAAACCGATTAGAATCATTCCGGCCTGAACCATTCTTCCGGCCTAAGACTACCTGGTTAGGCCTTGTCGTGACTGAAGCATTGGTGATATACTACGTCTTTATACCAGCGATCACTACAGCGGCTCTCCTGGAAGTTACCCCAGCCGATAGCTCAAGATGTACATTCTCTACGCAGCTCTCTCTCTGTTTGGAGGTAAGTCAGGCTGAGCAACTCGCCAGATCCACGGTGCTCATACACTACTAAATTACGTTTCAAATTCTACCCCCCCTACCGCGTGACCATTTAGAGGTGTGACAGCCCTCGTACCTATGCTACTTGTTAATCTTATTTAGTTATTACCTCTTCTAGTGACTTCATCAGATTTTATCTTTGTTACTACTGTTTATCAGCGTGTTATTATTACCCTATCTACGACCCCAGGTTCGGTTCTTGCCAAGATCCCTTGGCTGGTGGCAGCAACGATCTACCCTATCCTGTGTCCCCATTGGTTAACCCCGTACCAGTGTCTGGACAGGCTGACTGGATCATGTCCCGCTCTTGCCCAGGCACTACATTTGGTAACACGGGTAGTTCCACAACTCCCGGGGCACTACAATACATTCTTTTGTGAAACACCAACAAAACTACTAAGGAACAACAAAATAAACGATAGCATGCCTCCTGATAAACACAGAATGAACATCAAAGGATGTAATAAATCATTGTTCTTCAGCCCGATTACTGAAAATGAAGTAGTTAAATTAGCAAAGAGCTTAAAAAATAAATTTACAACAGGATATGATGATATACCGGATGCTATAGTCAAACAATGCATTGATTACTTTAAAAAACAGTTAACGGATATATTCAATGCATCACTCGAAACAAGAACTTTTCCGGAACAACTTAAAATAGCCAAGGTTATACCGATACATAAAAAAGGCAATACAAGGAACATCAATAATTATGGACCAATAGCTTTATTATCTGTCTTTTCTAAATTATTGGAAAAACTGGTATATAATAGGATTATCACATTCATTGAAAAAAATGGAATCATAACTGAGGCTCAACGTGGATTTAGGTCTAAAAGGTCTACAGAGACAGCGCTGCTCGACTTTATAAAAAATGTACAATTAGCCATTGATAATAAAATGAATCCTGTTGGAATCTTTTTGGACCTCTCAAAGGCCTATGATGTATTAGACCATAAAATATTATTGGACAAACTGAATACTTATGGCATCAGAGGTATAACCAATAAGTGGATGGAATCATATTTAACTAACAGAAAACAATTCGTAGAGTAGAAAAGCCTTAAACGAGGCAAAGTTATTTCATCTACCAGAGAGGTTGACATTGGAGTGCCTCAAGGGTCAATCCCCGGCCCACTGCTATTTTCATTATATATAAATGACCTACCCCTTAACATACCATATGCAAAAACGGTTTTATATGCGGATGACACAAACATAATGATAACGGGAAGTAACTTAAATACCTTACAGGAAAATGTGAATAACTCAATAACCGCAGCCCAAACCTGGTTCTCTACAAATAAGCTCATTGTTAACACAGACAAAACTTCTACAATGCGATTCAATAATCATCAGAAATTGAATCCCATAGTGCCCAATGTATCATTCAACCATAAGAAACTACCAAACTGTGTGACTACAAAGTTTTTGGGTATACATATAAGCGAAAATCTCAAATGGAATCACCGGCTTGACTCAGTAAAGGCAAAACTTAAAACTGGTTACTATATAATAAAACAACTTCAAAAAATTACAAATCCACAGACATTAAGAAGTGTATATTTTGCTTGCATTCATGCGCACCTAAAATGCTGTGGGGTGGTGACCCTAAAAGTAAAAAGGTGTTCGCTTTGCAAAAGAAAATTATTAGAACCATGTCTAAAACTAACCAACGTACTTCTTGTAGGAACCTTTTCAGAACATTGGGCATACTCCCGCCCCCGTGCGTGTACATTAGTGAAATGGTATGCTGGATTAAATATTACCGGGGTAAACTGGAATTTAACTCGGACGTGCACGATCATAATACACGCCATAAAACAGATCTACATCCCTTAACATGTAGAACAAACCTAACACAAAACAACGGTTTAAATATGGGTATAACACTATTCAACAAATTGCCAGAACAGCTAAAGAAACTGGAAACTAAACATAGATTCAAAAACAATGTTAAGAAGCATTTACTGCAAACTGTATTTTATTCAGTGAATGAATACTTATCAACATAAGATATGTATGTAAACTACCTCTATATTAATGTTAATTTTTAATCACAAAATTGTATAGAAAGTGTTATGGTTATTGTTAATATAATGTGAAACAATACTTATAATAGCAATATAGACTATTGTAATTTGACGTGTCAAATGTCACGACTAGTGACTTAATAGACTGAATAAAGACATACATACATATTTACAACCAGCTGCAAAGAAACAAATACTTAAAAATAAATTGTAATACTTACAATGTTAGGGTGCTTCAGTGTTGTCAAAAGACTAATTTCAAGTGGAACTTTCCTTCCAAGTGTAGGATCTTCAACCCATGATTGTTGATGGACTTTATGTTTCTGAATGAACTTAGTTATCACCTGAATGCCAGGAAAACAATAAAAAATACAATTACAGGAAGAAGCAAAATATGAAACTCTAAAATACTGGTGTCCAACCCATGGCCCACTGTTACATTTATAAACTTTACATATAATATAAAAAAATTACACAATAATTTATGAGGTTAGGTATAACCACTTAATGCAATTTTCACAAGTGTGGCCTGTGAATCAGTCCACAATAAAGTCTGTGGCCCTTTGCAAAAAAAAGGTTTGACACTCCTGCTGTAATACAAGTTGAGAAATCTATACACAGTATAAAACCTTTTGACTCATTCACTCTGTTATTGCTTCTAGGTCTTCAACTCATCAGTGCTAACCTTACTCTATCATAAATAGCGTATAACTGATGATTTCAAACAAAACGCTGATTAATGCAAATTTTTAAAGGTGTCATTCCACTTTTTAACAATAAACACAATAGGCCTTATAGCATGTGAAATATAAATAAATAAATAAATAAATAAATAAGGTTATTATAAACTATTACATTACACACAATCATTCATGGTTAGTGGCTATGTATTCCAGCTGGTGAGAAAACAAAACTGTACACTACATGGAATGAATAAACAATAAATATCAAAGCTTCATTGTTTGCTGTTATTATAAACAGTGAAAGTGCTCTAAATAAGTCAAAATAGACACACCAATATTTGTATGTATGTATACATACAAGATTCATATATGCACAATACATGCTTCAGAGTCAAACTGTAATGAACAGTGGCATTAAAAGAATGAAACACATATGTTTTCAATTCATACTAAATACAGTAAGGATTTTCTTTGTTTTTAATGTAGAATTATGGGTATGTAAGGTACACTTGTTGAATAATTTAAAATGGAAGTTCAGAAATGTACGCATCTGCCAATTTTATTTAATTACCTCAAAAGCTGTTGTGAGTAGAATATACTCGCCATAACATGTTTCAATTTTCTCTAGAACTCCTATTTAAAACACTTTAACATTCAATAAATCCTTAACAACTGCAATATAAATGTGTGTGTAAATGCATGTAGGTCTTCGTGTGAAGTGTCTGTTACTTTTGTCTTATTGCAACTCAAATTAAAATGGCTCCAAAACATTTAACAAAATTCCCCATTATCTAGTCTCATAAAAATCCATTTAGAAGTTTTTGATTGGCTACATATATAAAGACAGAGTGAATGTAATAGGAGCTCCACAGGGATATGATTAAACTACTGAATACAAAATAATGCTATTTTCAAATGCCTGTCCAAAAGCCATGAGTAAGAAACATAATTACTATTGCAAAATAAACATTTTCTTGAAGAGTAAGTGCTTAATAAAACATTTTGGTTCATAGAAATACATACCAACAAGCCATCCTCATTACGGAATGCCATCTTCACATAACCGAATGCCCCTTTGCCTATCTGCTGAAGTGTTGTGTAGAGTTCCCCATAATCCCCACATGTCTGATCATCATCACACTGACTCAGTACTGACACACAATGTGGCTGTGGAATCACATTGCTCTGAGCACATGAACGAATTGCCTAAAACACAAAGTTGTAAAAACCTTCTAGGAATTTGTTGTGTGAAATTTTCAGACGTTTTAAATTATTTCTCTAATATTAATACAATAAAAATGTGAACATAATTTTGATGCAAAATCCTAGATCAAAGCCACATAAACTTTTCAACACAGTAAATATACGCACCATGAATAATATGAGTTAGGGTGGCAGGGAAACAGATCAGAGCAGCTGGCAGTTTCAGATAATGTCCTGGCAGCAAGAGGGTTACAATATCTTTGCATTACTCATCTCATCCCACTGGTTTGGTACATAACAACCAATAAGCATAGGCCAACCCATTCAATGCAACTTATACTGTATTAAGGAACCAACATAAAAATGTTTCTACTTTTTTAACCAAGACATTATCAGGGTGTAACATACAACATTGCAATCAAACATGCAGCTTTTGTATCTATAATAAACTGTACGTTAGGTTCAACAAATATACATACTGTTTTTTAGGTTTGTGATACTCCTAACACAGTAGAATCTATTACCAGCAGACAGCAGAAGCATTTAGTGCAATTTACAAACGTACAGGCAAACACAACCTATACAATAGCACAACAACAACAGGGAACACTATCGCTGTGTGAAGAAGTTAAACAACAAGCCAATACAAGAAAATGAAACTGAGTAGTCAAATTGTCCAGAACAAACTTTAAACAATCTTTAACATTTTTGACAAATGGCACATACATATCAAAATTACTGTAACTGTTATACAATGTGTTAACATAACAGTATGTCCTCATACCGTGTAAACCAGGATGTCCAACTCATGTAATACAACTGAATATCATTTGTGGGGCCCAGTAGCAAAAATTTCCATTACCCAATATTTGTGTTAATGATTTCCTATTCAAAAAGTTGGAAAACTTGCTGAATAAAGTCTAATGTACATTTATCACTAAACATTCAGAGCAATTTTTACATTTATTTCAAGCCCCCAATAAATGGCTTAGAAAAGCACAAAATTATTATGACTCCCTGCCTGCACTGATATAATCTAGCAAAGTTTAGTATCCTGTGAACAGAAACTGAAGAACTTAAAGATGCTGAGGAAGTAAAACTCTCGTGGGTGATCTTTAACATCACTTAAACAATTCTGATTGTATGAAGAAAGATGTTACCTTCTTTAACAACCCACTCAGTGTTGTAACTGAAAATCAGTCACATGAATTTCACCTTGAGCTGTGTGACCTACAAGCAGACCCATTTCTAAATGCAAGAGCCAAAATCAAACCTCTTCAAATTTTTACATAAACATTGCTACTCAACTTAAAAGACTTTGGTTTAAAAACATGTTCAATAAATTGAAGTACCTGTTCATGCCAGGACCTTGTCAGCCCTGAAGTACATAAGCTCTTAATATAATTTCACTAAAATATTAATTTCCCACTTCCGCTGACTTTATACTAACCAGATAAATGTATATATGCCTACTATTGTAGAGAAAAATGTCAGCCTACTGAGCTCTAGTTGCAACAAATTCAGAATTGGTGTTTTGCCATCTAGTCAGAAGGAAATTCACTCAATTTTTCTAATTGATGTACAAAACATTACAATAAATTGAACACAAATATATTTGAAGCTTAAGGACAAATTTCTTATTTCTGTGGTTGTTTTTCATAGATTTCATCACTGAAGGGTAGATATTAATACTGGTATACCAGAAAACATGAAAAGCATGGTCAGGATAGCATGGTCAGTGTACTGACTATGCCATGGGCTGCCAAGTCCATGGTTCAAATACAGAAAAAAGCAAGAAATTTTTCTCTTCTCCCAAATATCTACTGGGTACCAGGATTCTTCCCCATGGGTCAAGCTGATGAGGCATGAAGTTAATCAATCACTTCCATCTAGGGCCAAGGTTAAGAATGAGTAGAGCTATGCCTCTACTTCCCACTATATGCCTTTATGGCAGGCACAGGGACTTTTTTTACCTGCCCCAGGGAGTTGTCTACAGTGCTGTTGAAACTGGAAGTTAGCGTCAGATTCCCACCACAGTACCGCCCTCCTTCCCCCATCTCTTCTGGGTCTCTTGACACCCACACACAGTACACAAGTCTTCCACAAGACAATGCCACACCACGTACTCGATACACAATATCTGAAGAAAAGTCACATAAATTCCACAATTATACAACAGGCAGTGTCATGTTACTCAACTACAACCAACGATGAAAACGTTGTCTTACAGGCTATTCTCTGTAGTTTCTCAACATTGTCATGTCAGCAACAGAGCAAATCCTCACCCAACATGGTTTTGACAACACAGTAGTTCAGAATAATTATATACATGGGTAAAAAATTCCAAATGCTGAAACATTTAAATACACATAGATAAATGCCAGCAGTTACTCACTCAACCACCAAGGAAGCTGGCAGCATCAGCTGTGTATTATCTTTAAAGTCTAAAAGTGTTTGTATTGTAAGCAGCTGGGAGAGGAGGGTCCATAAGCATCCACATACATGTAACCAAATTCCTCCCACAAGAAGTCTGCACAACACAATTTTGCCCAGTACATCATGATCACTCCCCCAAAACCCCACAGTATATGAGGAATTGCTGTATAAACATATAAATTACTAATATGGTACAATCAACACAGTCTGTATATAACTTTCATTTTGTGTTCCCATGCTGAAATGTCAACAGCAGAAGATCCATATACATGCTGTAAGAGTTTCTGATGTCAAGTGTGACACAACCATACATGATAACACACTGGCATGGCATTGAAATGTTATGAATAAGTTACATACAGTCATATGAGTGCTGAGTGTAATGTACTTACAAATTAATATTTATTACATCATGAGTAACCCAACTTAAGGTACCCCTATTTTGATGTAATGGTAGAGCTTGTGTGGTCAAATGACCCTGAGAGCTAAGCCAGCTGTAGCATGGCTGCTCATAGGGCCTCCCATGCCAGATAGATCAAAGGTGATGACCCAGACTAAGAAGACAGAAGAAGAAGAATAAGGAGAAGGAGGAGGAGGAGGAGGAGAAGAAGGAGGAGGAGGAGGAGGAGGAGGAGGAGAAGGAGAAGGAGGAGAAGGAGAAGGGGGAGAAGGAGAAGGAGGAGGAGGAGGAGGAGGAGAAGAAGAAGAAGAAGAAGAAGAAGAAGAAGAAGAAGAAGAAGAAGAAGAAGAAGAAGAAGAAGAAGAAGAAGAAGAAGAAGAAGAAGAAGAAGAAGAAGAAGAAGAAGAAGAAAGACATCATGAGTAAACATAATAATGAAAGTGTATGAAAATATGAGCACACCCAACTAAACAACTGCCAACTAACATCAACTCCATTCTGTCAAAAAAAGCTGCACTAATTTCCAAGACACTTTGAAGTGTACATTTAACTGCTGCTAATGTTCCACCTTGTCATTAACAGACGACAACCTTGTGCCCCTCTCCAGTATTTCTCTGACCAAAGAACACATTATATTTATCAACATACAATAAAGAAAATCTATAAACAAGACAACAAAGAAACAGCACCAACCATCCAATACCTAAACACAGTTGTTTGCGCAGGCATAGTGTCATTTTATAAAATCTTCAAGAGGTGAAGCATGCAAGCATGCACTATTTTGAACATAAAGTCTATATTTAAAAAATAAGGGATTTAACAGAAAGAACAATCATTTTGATATTACACTGTAGTGAACCCATGTGTGCTCATATATAACAAGGGGAATGCACAACCGAGTCCTCAATTCTTTGAAACTTGGTGAGGAAGAAGAAATCCTGCTGTAAGGTGTAATGGCCAAGCAGTACAATCCCATATTCAGAAATCATGGAGAAAATCAACAGGGAAATTTTGTACCTATGTTATGACTGCTGATTCTACACCCAAAATGCAAACTCTCAGTAATTCAGGGCTTGAGGAGCACAACTTCCAGTCCAAAGGCTACAGGTTCAGCCTGGTAGCTCACTTTCCTTTTTAATTTTCTAGCTTACACCTTTTTATTTCTTAGTTTTTAATACTACTTTACTTATTATCCTTTATACTATGTAAACACAAACTTGCGGTGCAAATATTATCTTTAAAATACAGGGATAATAGTGGGCCAATTTATTCACTTTTAGTGACTTTAAATGTTTATTACTGTTTGGTTCTTCAGTTATTGTTCCTGAGGGTGTAAATAATGAGGATGAATTATAATGCAGCACATATGTCCCACAGTTATGTCCTTGTCATAATTTGTTCATAATTATTTCTTGTTTCATTGAAGTAATGAACATATTCTTGTGTAACCACCATCCTACTCTGCATGCAGACAGAAAAAAACCACAGCTAAAAACACTAAACTGACAGTTCTGTATATATGTATTTTATAATCAGTAAAAATCAATAAACAAGTCCACTATTCTAGAGTATTTGTATTGTGCAGCTTATTAGCAAAGAAATATAAAGAAAAATAAATAAAACTGTAATAAAACTAAAAAACAAAAATATGTAAATTCTGAAAGTGACAAAGGAAAATGACATACCAGGGGCAAACCCAAAGGTTTCAGAATGAAAGTGGTGGTCCTTAAAAACAGTAATAAAACTAAAAAATAAGAATGTATAAGTTAAGAAAGTGAAAAAAGGAAAATGACTTACCAGGGGCAAACCCCTAGACTATTGAGAGTTTTAATTGTAAGTGAAGAATAAGCAGTGATAAGGTAAACATAAAACTTCTCCGCATTATCTGAATGTGGGGCTGTACTGCTTAGTCATTTGGCATTACACCAAGAGTTCTTCATGTTCCCAAAGTTTAAAAGGAATCAGTGAGGACTCCATCATGTACTCCCTTTGTAACTAACCTTAACAAACCAATATGTCACCACACAAAATTTCAGTGACCTACATTAAATGGTAACGCAAGGTAAAGGTAAAGCAATCCCATTACAGGCCTGGACAGGCCCTGAGGGTTCCAGGAGGTCGAGGCTCCCAGATTTCAAGACATTTGGCACATGAAGGTGGTAAGGTTGTCAGCCTTACACACTGGCCACCTTTACCCCAGGAAATATTCCTGGTACTCATTTCTGTTAGAGGCTGAGTGTACCCCAGAGCCATAGTGCGACCAGAAGGATTATGTCAATGAAAAATTCCAATGACACCATCGGGAACAGAACCCGCGACCTTCCAGTTTGTAGTGCCGTGCCTCAACCAACTGCATCACCACGTGCCCCACATTAAATGGTACTAATTACAACAGCATCTCAGATGTTCCAAGACTACCACATTGTTATTACAAAATATGGGGAATTAAAAATCATGAAAATGGGTTAACTTCCATTGCAATGAGACACCATTTTCATTCAAAAGGGCTTTGGAACATCAAGCCTGTCATTACTTATTACATATAGAAAGTAGGGTCTAAATTTGGAATAAACTTGGGTAAATGTAATTTAAGAAAACAGCAGACCTTCACCTTACCTAATTCAGAGCCATCACAATGTCTTCCAAGTCCAACGTAACTTCCATCAACAAACTTCTTCAGAGTTCCTGTGTCACCCTTATCATCCAAACCCCTTGATATTCTCTTCCTTGCTGGTCGCTTACCAACTGATGGGGTTGAGGTAACAAGCATAATGTCACCTGTGTTAACCAAATTATCTTCATCTACAAGACTGGTTGAACCTTGTAGAACACTCAATTCCTCTGAAGCAGCATATTTAATAACCCCCAAAGATTCTGTTTCTTTCTGTTCATAACACTTAACATCACTGTCAGAGCTTTTGTCTTTTCCATTTTCTTCAAAATGTTTTTCTAATATGTTATCTATGTCACAATTATGTGCATCTACATTATCATGAATGCCAAGGACATTAAATACCACATCAGTTTCATTTGTACAGTCCCGCAAATTTTCTCCAGAAAATGATTTTGAAGGTAATTTTACAATTTCTGCCTTATTACTATTCAGTTCATTAACAGACACTTCATCTTGGTCATCCTCAATAACTTCTATACTGTCTTCATTATCATCATCGTCACCACCATCCGAAGCAGTATCAAAGTTATCATCATAATCAACAAAGTCATTTTGAGATGGAACAACTGGTGTTAATTCTCCATTCTCACTGCCATTCTCAGTATCCATGACTGTCTTACCAGTCACAATATTCAGTGTCAAATGAGGTAAAGTTTTAGCATTGTCACACCCAATATGTTCAGTAGGTACAGCCTGTTCCCTGATAGATGATGAACCAAATGTACACATAGAGGGCTGTTTCACTGATGCATCACTGCAGTATGGAGACAGACTATTGCTGCAAATTTAAAAACACAGATTGCTGTAAAAAGATACTGCAATTAATTGTCCCTTTAAAATTAACACCTCCAGTGCGCATGTCAGGTTAACATGGTCAATGCCTGATAGCATACCTATCGATAATAACCAAACTATAAATACTGAAACTCTCTATCTCAGTAGAGAGGACACAAATTGAAAGTCTGTGAAAAAATAGTTCAGGATTCAAGTTTTATGACTAGTAATATCAAGCAGTTTTGTACATAGGAACCTCCTGCCCCAAGCTTCAGTGCAACAGATGCCTCCAAATTGTACCTAGCTGCCGAAGTACATCAAAGAACATCCCAAACTACTGCAATCTTAATTCTGTAACCAACTGGGCTACTACCTGTTTATCAACTCATAGCTGGATCTGAGTTTCTCACAGCAGTAACTGAGGAATCAAGTCTTCTGAGATGTAATGTTGTGTTGTTGGATGAGTGCTTCCTGATGTAATGAAGGACTGAAGTACCTTCATCTTCAAGGGTCAGTCAGTCCCAGACCTTCAAAGATGAAGACACTAAGATCCTTTGAAACATCAGGTACCATTCACCAATGATAAAGTGTCACATCCTAAAAGATTTCAATCCTCATCCCACAGCTGACTGGGAGCACACTGAGATCAAGTAGGTTTGCTTCTTTAACAATGCTTCTTAACTGCATAGGTTAAGGAGCATCAACAGAATAATTTTACATTATAATTATAAAAAATGTAGAAGTAGCCATGGCCTACATTACATTTAAAAATTTGCCTGTAGAGACTCTGAGAAATTGCAAAGAAGCTGTAACAAAATTGCTGGCCTCAAAATCTACAATCAAACTGGAATCTTCCAAATACAAAACAAGAAATCTAACCACATAACAGCATTCAGTAATGTGTGCAAAACACACGCTGTACTTCTTCATACAGTGTCAAAATTTATTCGCAGAATGGCAAAGTGAGTCTGTATTTCAAAGTAAACAGACGCAGCATATTAAAGCTATATCTTCTGGAATGTATTAACAAGTAGTCTAGCAGACAAGTACCAACATTTCAGAGGAACCTATTGCCTCCATTTCCAGGGTACAAGAATATTGCTACCTAACCCAACATACTCCATAACATCACATCACAGAAGACACTGTTATGGAAACGTCAAATCTCAAATAGCTACATTGGTAAACGAGATATTAAATTCAAACATTCAGATATGATTTCATCTAAGCTATGTTAAAATTAGTCAATGAAGTTTAGTACCTACCTACTATGGTCTTTGAAATATCCAATATTCAATTTGTTCATTGAATTTACAATTTCACCAACTGATGCTACAGAACTATTTGCATTGACAACATCAGCACACTCTCCATCAGGCAGCAATGCAACTCCCAAACTTTCCACCATCTTGCTTGACCTATCAAGCTCAGTAGTTCCAGTATCCTTTATGCTGTTCCTAGACGTATCTTGTTCTGTGTTCTCCAAGGCAGAATCGTAATTACTGTTATCATTTTCATCATCTGTCTTGTTCAAATCAAACTGAGGTAAAGTCACTGTGGTATCACCCAGGTATTCCAGGTCCTCACAGAAATTTGGTATAATAGTGGTGATTTTCTATAGGAAGAAAAGCAAACTTAAGTTGACAAAGAAAAAAGAAAACCATTCAAGCAAAATAAATGCCAGTGATGGTCTTCTTGGGTGCTCAGGACCTGCTGAAGAACATCCACAAATAGACCAACCTTCTAGATGATTAGTACACTGGCTAACCCAGATATGATACCCCACAAAAATTAAACAATTTATACCTTCAGTTTAGGACTAATTTAACATGTTAAATATTGAACCTCTACAACGAAGCAACCCCAGTAAACAATTTTTACAAATAAGTAGTAATTCTAGTCAACAAAAACTGTAAGCCAGTCCAGTCCTACCTATAGTTTATTTGCAAGATTTGTAGTTTATATGTTGCTGCACTACGTTATTGTAACACATAAACTAACAAACATAGTTACAACAGAACCTGAAGGTTTGGTATCAATAATATCAATGTCTACCTTTGGACACAATCCCAAGCTAGTTCCATTGAAGCCCAAACCTTCTCTCTCTTAAGATCCATGTTATCCTCTATTCAGACACTCTTTTCAACTTCAAATTTTCTGGGTTTTCCCAGTCAATATTCTGTATAAGTCCTTGTCTTTCCATTCTAGTCACATACGCAACCCAACTACAGCTTCCCACACAAATGCCATGACAAAAGCACTGTGGATGGTAGAGACTATAGCAATCTCCATCTACTGTTGTACCCCTTCCAACTTCCTGTGATTTGTCAACCAGCCCAAAGGATTTGTTATGGGGAGAGTTATCACACAACTATCATTACCATCATCTGTGTGTATACAGCTGCTAGACTCATGAGGGGAATGCAGGAAGTATGCCAAAAGAGGAAATATAACATCACAGGGAGACGTGAAAGAGGTTGATCCTTCAACTTCTTCAGCAGCCTTAGCATATACACACATATGCACAGAAACCAAAAATATGTAAACCTTCATGTGATTGGATCGGTGCTGTTCAGGGAGGTGAAGCCATTAGTTTGGTATATAGGCAAAGACTTACCAAAGTACAAACCACAGTGATAATCTTGTGTTTGTACAAAATCCCATGGCTCAAATATAAGACATAATTTCATAAACCTCGTTCCCCATGGTCAACTAAATGAAGGCTAACTAAACAAATTTTCATTTGCTGTTGATAATAAAGAACTGGCATAAACAATAATAAAATAAATACAAAGGAAAAACTGAAATACAGGCAGGTCTCATTTTACTCAAGGTTTATATTCCTCAAAAACACTGTGCAAATTGAACACAACATTCCCATCTAAAACAGTGTACTTTTTAGGGTTAGGGGAATTGACAACCTTGTCCTGTACACTGTATGACCACCACACTGTCAGCAGAATCAGCTGCCCCAGTCATTTTAATGTTACAAAAATTATCTCTCTTTGTGAACCTGCTAAACCCACCTATACTTGCACTAAATGGTTTAACATTACCAACACCCTTTAACAGATCCTCACAAATAGAACGAGCCTTGGCTTGAACCAAAACATGCTTACAGGCACATGGTATTATATCCGATCCTTTATCCAAGTACTCAACATTTTTTCCATACATTTCATAGCTGAACTCCTTGAGTACCTTCTTTAACACTCACATCCATTCTTTAACTCCATCAGCACTGTCACAAACTTTACATACATTACCATCAGTGAGTCTAATATTACGGCATATGCCAACAATTTGTTCATCTCTTTCAAGTCAGGTTATTATGTCTAATTTCTCTTCAATACCCATTGTCTTTCACATATTTTTCTTGGATTGCACTAGATAATGTATATTTACAGGTCTTATTCATGTTGGTAAGAAAAGCCAATACTACTGATGGCAAATAAACAAGCCATGAGATATACCACCATCGTAATCAAATGCAAAATCGTATAAAATAAAAAATTATCGCGTAAATTAGAAAAGTGGTGCAAATTTAAAGTCATGTTAAAGCAAAGTTGTGGAAAAAGAAATGACATTAAAACGAGACCTGCCTATATCTGGGAAACCATTACACATCAAGAAACTTGTAAGAATTTCTAACACTCAGCATAGCACCTGTCCCAGTAACTCTGACTGTGGATATCCAAACATCATGTGTGTGAAGTGGTGATTGCAGCTTTCAATTAAACCTTCTTCAGTAATAACCACAAGGCCACTCATATTGGCAAATACCTGTAACAGACAATGAAACATACATATTCAACAAGTAAAATATCTGTCACTTTATGCCAACTAACATTCAAACAGTTACTCTGAATTTAAGACACTATCAGAGTATTAATGGTGAACAGGTGTACATTTTGTTGTTTATCCTACACGAATGGAAACTAGGGTGTGCCAATAGAATGATTTTGCTGAAAGACAGAAAGACGACTGTGAAATTATTACAAATTAGATGATTTACAGAAGCAAATATGTACACAACAACTGAAGCACCAATTATTGTGTCCATATTAGCCTCTGTAAATCACACATTGGTGACAACACCACAGTCTCATATATTGGAGATGATAGTATGGTCTAGCCATTGTTTTCTACAACTGCACGCCCTGTTAACCCTTTAAACCCCAAATTAAATCCCATCTGCTATTTGTTGGCATTATTAGGAGCTTACCATTTTCTCCACGTTAGCAGGATAAGGGTTAAATTATTAACCTTTAGGCTACTAATGTCATATATATATATGGAGCACCCATTCTTGATGTTTCTAGATCACACACA
>Ga0268261_10001864_pt1 | contig 14835 bp, 16 predicted proteins | sample TergutNc150P1_FD_190353 | JGI IMG/M metagenome (GOLD analysis project Ga0268261, IMG submission 190353) | Nasutitermes corniger P1 segment gut microbial community from laboratory colony in Florida, USA - Nc150 P1 (SPAdes) (version 2) | ecosystem: Host-associated > Arthropoda: Insects >... | reverse complement strand
AAGCCAGCATGTGCAAGCTCACTACAAAAGGAGTACACATCGTTCGGCTACACATTAGAAAGGAGTAATCAGTCTGCGACACATGAAGAAATAACCTTTGACTGCCGGCTGAGCTACCCGCGCGGACTGACCCTCTGCAGCCTAGCCAAGCATGCCGCTTCAATTTAGTGGTCCGACCAGTCTCAGCCGCACATCTAAGCAGTACATCTTCGCTCGCGGCCGACCGGACAAAGCATCGCGAGCCTCTTCACTACACAGTAGCCAGCTGTCCAATTCTACATCACACAACCCCGGCACCATCTCGGCCGGCCTTATCCACATGGTCGCGGAACCTACCGCTAACCAGCTCAGCCAGCAAGTGTACCAGTGCCAAGCCGCTTCACCACACAGACGCACTTGTAATCACGGCCTTTTGCCGTAACCATTAACTAATGCACGACCTACCACGGCTTTTAATAAATATCGATATATATTGGTACTGTAGTTATTACTTTGTGAACAGCCCTACAGTATCCCACAGCCTAAATGGAAACGGCAGATTTTAATGATTTTGCGTGCCCATCGCCTAGAAGGCAGAACTCATGGATCTCGAAAGTGCCCTGTACTGCCTGCAGATGCACGACCGCTGCAGGAAAAGGAACTGAGTGGCGACAAGATGACTCCAAAGCTGCAAGCATTTGTGCATGCACGCTGAGCAAGTCTGTTGTGGCGCTCGTATTGACATGCAACAGTGCTAAAGATATTTGGGATAAGCTACACACACACACACACACACACACACACACACATACATACGAAGGCAGACCCAAAAAATGGACTGGCTTCGGGGAGCTCTTCCTAATTGTAGTTGATTGTTCCTCCGCTAGGTGAGTGTAGTTGCATCCTTCACGAGTCAGTAGCCAGGCGGACGTCGCCGTAGAAGATTGTACGGGCTTGTGTTGTCAATTCTCCCAAGTGTTGTCAAGCTCCTCTCGCGAAATCGTGATGTGTGACCGTACCGAACAGCGAATCTGCTTGAGATTTAGTTTCCGTCTCGGAAAAAGGCCACAGAAGCACAAAAAATGCTTCAAAAGGCCTTTAAGGAAGAAGCACTGAGCCATACACAAGTTTTCGAGTGGTTTGCGTGGTTCAAAAGAGGAGAAATGAGCGTTGAAGATCATCCTCATTCTGGGCGCCCGTCAACAAGTCGTACCGATGAGAATGTCGAAAAAAAATCCGAGAAAAAATCAACGATGATCGTCGGTACACAATTGACGAGATCTCAGAAGCTACAGGTGTGAGTTGGAGTTCCTGTCAGCGGATTTCGACCGTGGATTTGAACATGAGACGCGTTGCCGTGAAGTTTGTTCCCCGCCTGCTCACACAGGACCCAAAAAACACTCGTTTGGCTTTGTGCCAGGAGTTGAAAAATCAGATTGAAAGTGACCCTAACTTTCTGAGGTCATCGCGGGCGACGAAAGTTGGTGCTATAGGTACGACCCTGAGACCAAACAAGCTTCAAGCCAATGGAAGACGCCCACTTCACCGAGACCGAAAAAAGCAAGACAAGCGAGGTCAAATGTGAAAACGATGCTCATTGTTTTTTTTCGATGTTCGAGGAATCGTAGACCAGGAATTCGTTCCTCCAGGACAGACTGTCAATCAGGAATTTTACTTGGAGGTTTTGAAGTGATTGAGAGAGAATGTGCGAAGAAAACACCCAGAATTGTGGAGATCGGGTGATTGGTTTCTCCATCATGACAACGCCCCAGCTCACACAGCTTTATCTGTGACCCGGTATTTGGCCTCTCTGGGATGGACCGTCGTTCCCCACCCACCCTATTCACCGGACCTAGCCCCCTGTGATTTCTTTTTATTCCTGACAATGAAAAAAAAACATTGAAAGGAAAGAGATTTATCACCGTGGATGAGGTGAAAACAGCTTTGCAGGAGGCACTCAACAACATCAAGCTTCAGCAGTTCCAGATATGCTTCACACAGTGGGAAAAAAAAATTGGACAAGTGTATTGCCTCCAATGGAGAGTATTTTGAAGGGGATTAAGTGTTTTTTGTTCAAAATGTAAATAAATCTTCTTTTTTAAAGAAAATCCGGTTTTTTGGGGGGTCCCCCCTCATACATACTGGACTGACTGTAACCCATACCAATTTTAATTTAACATAGCACATAACAATTCAAGATGACAGCCATGGGTGGCCAAGAGGCAAGAGTTTGTAAAGAGGTGAGTGATGTTGATGTTCCATTTCAAGTTGCTTGAACTCCAGAAACCTGTTAAAAACATCAGACACTGCTGCTAATAACAAAATTGCAGCTGTTGGGGTTGTGTGACCTCTGATAACATCAAAAGATGGCCACAAACAGTGAGATGGAGAAGATTTAGGATGTACAATGGGGTAGTTGTGGTATATTCCACAGTGCTATTTCATAATTCACATACATGGAGGATAACCCTAAAAAACCTCATATAATACTGTTAGTAACCCGTATGAGATTTGGTAAAGGTTGGTTAGTATAAGAGTTGCATGCAAATTATGTAAAAAATTGAGAGGTTAGTTAGCAACATGTGAGAACAGAGAATTATAAGAAAGTGATCTTAACTCACTTCAGTAGAATAACCCACAACCTGCCACAATGAATTTGGAAAACAGAATAATTTTGGGGCCTCACATTGAGCACACATTGAACACAAGTCAGGGCTCTTTCTACCACCTGTTAACATCATGTTAATTTTGTTTTTAGTTCAAGATCTATATTGTCATGAATGAAGTAAAGAAATGCACAGAAAAGAAAACATGAAAGATGACATTTTATTCATGGTGTAGAGATTAAGTTCAGCAATAATAAAAGAAAATTAACAGGGCTTGAGAAAATATTTGTGGTACATACTGCATTAAATTGAAGTTTTGGTCAGTAACAAAGACCAATACAAAGTAAACGCAGAGATTCACACCATATATACTAGACAAAACTCCAACTTCAAACTAACTTCAAATTAAGCAACATGTAAAAGAGGAACCTATTACTTTGGTAAAGAGGTTTTCAACAGTCTCCCTTCCCATATCAAAGACTTGTCCAATAATACCAAACAATCAAATCAGCCTTAAAATGTTTTCTATGGACTAATATCTGCTGCTCAATCGATGAATACTTTAATATTAGTGGTTCTGTTAGATTTTAATGCAAGAGAGAATATTTTCAAACCGAAAATTGGGAATGAGAGTCTACATCAGGAGAATAATAATAATGGCATTAGAATCGTAAACTTTGCCACATCAAAAACTAGTTGTTCAGAGCACAATTTTCTCACATCAAAACATTCAAAAGTACACCTGGAACTCTCCTGGTGAGAAGACTCAACCAGATTGATCACATATCGATAGATACAAAATGGCATTCGAGTATACTTGACGTACAATCCTTCAGGGGAGCTGACTGTGATACTGATCCCTATTTCGTGGTAGCAGAAGTTAGGGAAAGATTGAAAGTACACAAAAAAGCAGCACGGAAGTTAGATGTGGAAACATTTAATCTCAGGAAGCTAAATGAGCTGGAGGTTAGGAAACAGTATCAGATTAAGATCTCAAACAGGTTTACTGCTTTCGAGAACTTACGTGATAGCAAGGACATAAATAGGGGTTGGGAGAACATTCAAGAGAATATCAAAACCTTGGCTGAAGAGAGTCTAGGCCTGTATGAATTGAAGCAGCATTAACAATGGTTTGAAGAAGAATGCTTATGTTTTTTAGATCAAAGGAAGGCTGAAATGCAGTGGTTACAGAATCCAAACCAAAGCAATGTAGACAATCCAAACAATGTAAGATGTGAAGCTAGTAGACATTCCACGAACAAAAAGAAGGAATATCTAAAAGCTAAAATGGATTAACTTGAAACTAAAAGTAAGATCAAAAATATAAGAGACTCTTAGAGGGTAACCAATGACTTTAAGAAGGGTTACCAGCCTAGAAATAATATAGTAAAGGATTAGAAGGGTTATTTGCTTACAGACTCCCCCAGTATGTTGGCTAGGTGGAGGAACCATTTCTCTCAGCTATTCAATGTACAAAGGGTTAGTGATGATGGGCAGACAGAAATATGTACAACAGAACCACTACTGCCTGGGCCAAGTGCCTTTGAGGTTGAGATGGCTATTGAAAAACTAGTAAGACCCAGATCACCAAGTATTGATCAAATCCCAGCAGAAATGATTAAAGCAAGGGGGTAGAACAATTTGCTCTGAGATCGACAAACTTATTAATTCTGTTTGGAATAAGGAGGAATTGTCTGAGGAGTTGAAAATCTCGGCCAAAAGAGTCAACAATATTATGAACAGAGGCAGCATCAACTGTGGTTTAATGAAGAGTGTTTAAAATTTTTGAATGAAAGGAAGCAGACTAAATTGCAATTGTTACAAGATCCAAGCCAAATTAATGTTGGCAAAATAAAAAAAAAGGATATAAAACTAGTATAAAACTAGGAAAACAACATGAAAACATCTCTAAGGTATAATTATTATACTTCAGAAGTAAGAACAGGAATACTAGAGACTTGTATAGGAGCATCAATAAATTTAAGTTGTTACCAGCTTACAGCTAACTTCATTAAGGATGAGACAGGTGATCTGCTTGCAAATTCCCAACGTATTTTGAAAAGGCCAAAAATCACTTCTGTCAGTTATTCAATGCAAATTGGGTTTATGAGGAAATATGAGCATACATACAGCTGAGCAGTCTCTAGTGCCTTTGAGGTCAGGATGGCCAGAAGTGTAACTGGGGATTGGGGGGGATTTGATGCAGCTGCCCCGGGCGGCAGAGTCCAAGAGGCAGCAAAATGGGCAGAAAATTAATATTTTGATAAAAAATTATTTCTGCATTAAACACAGTGCAAAGTATTGAGCCAAATCAAAGGAAATTCAATAAATAATTGTGACTTGTTAGTTCATAATTTGTGTCAGAGTATAGTATCCCACGAAACTAGTCAGATTAATTAAAAATGTGTTTAAATTAACCTTACAATGAAGTCCAGGTATGCCATATGCCCGATACACTTCCTACTTAGAATGGTCTGCAATAAGGAGGTGCTTTGTTGCCTTTGATTTTCAACTATGCCTTAACAATAGACATTAGGAAAGTCCAGGTACACCAGAAGTGACTGAAACTGACTGGGCACAACAGATTTTTGCCTACAGCGATCATGTGAATTCATAAATGCCCAGAAAATTATGTATGTTTATGTCTCATCAGAAAGCAGGAGAAATCACAACATAAGGATAGCCAATAAATCCTCTGACAATGTGGCTAAGTTCAAATATTATGAAATGACACTGACAAATCTAAATTTCATGCCGGAAGAAATCAGCAGCAGAATGAAATAAGGTAATGCCTGCCTGCTACTGGTTGGTCCAAAATATTTCATATTACCGTTCGCTATCTGAAATCACAGACAATGACACACAAAGAGCTATAATTTTGCCTGTTGGCTTATATTATGGGTGTGAAACCTGGTCTCTCACATTAATGGAAAAACAGCAGCTGAGGGTGTTCGAGAATAGGTTGCTGAGGAGGATATTTGGGCCTAAGAGGGACGAGGTAACAAAATGCTGGAGACATAGGCATGAGGAACTTATGCTTGGCACTCCTCACCAAATATTATTCTTCATCTTCTTCATCACTATGGCCCTTTGATTTTAGCCTTGGTTTCCCTCGCAACAGACGCCTTTTCTGATCTGTCCAAAGCTTTTGTACTCCATCCTAATATTATTACAATAATCAAATCAAGGCAGATGAGATTGGCAGGGCATATGACGTGTATGGGTAAAAAGAAAAATGCATACAGGGAATATGAAGGAAACAGCCCACTTGGAAGGCACAGGCATATGTGGGAGAACAATTCTAAAGTGAATCTTCAGGAAACAGAATGGAAAATCATGGAGTAGGTTCACCTAACTCACATTTGGGGCAAGTGGTGAGCTGTTATGAACGCAGTAATGAAACTTTGGGTTCCATAAAATGTGAGTAATCTCTCAACTAGACAAGGAAATATTTGCTTCTCACAAATCACACTGCTCCACAAATTTAACTAGTTACACTCAAATACATGCAAGCACATTTCACAACTTACAAAAAACTATACCACAAATTATTTTTTCCTATGATGTTGTGGCCCAACGTGTGCCATAGTCTCCTCATTCATGACATTTCTAGATCTAACACAATGACACACCACAGTCAGTATGACTCCTCTGAATAAGTAATCACCTTGTCACAGAAACTTCTACCTGACAACACACAACACTCACTACAATTAAGCATCTACAACCCCAGCAAAATTCAAGCCCACAACCTCAGCAGGCAAGCAGCCAGAAACCCATGCCTTAGAACGCCCAGCCACCAGGATCAGCAACACAAACACTACCCTAAATTCTTCACATCAAGTCAACAGAGGACAAGGAAACGATTTTCTATTACCAAAAGCATGCCCCCCCCCTTACACACGCACGCACACGCTCTCTCTCTCTCTCTCTCTCTCTCTCTCTCTCTCTCTCTCTCTCCAATGAAATGAATGAGGGACAAGGGGCCATAACATGAAGCAGACCACTCAGTTCATCACAGCACCAAAATTAAGACTGTGGATTCTTGCCTTTGCTGTCCTTATACATATTAATGAAATGGTACCTTGTTTTTACAGCAAGAAACAGCAGCACATCACCAGTTTTAATCACAGATGGTGAAAAATGTGCAATGATAAGCATGCTGAATTGAAACTGTCAATAACTGAACCATAAAGATCTGAAATGTCACTTCTTTGTGAGATCTGAGTTTCTCATAGCAGTGAATATTAAGACGATAGTCTTCTGAAATGTAGCACCATATAGTTTGGTAGATACATACCAATGTTTCAGGTATTTACCCTGAAGAAGGGAGGCTACAAGCTGTCACATTACAGAAGACTGTAAACTTACTAACCACCTTTACATCACAACATCAAATCCTTACGTCCTTTTTCACGAGTAAATGTATTATTTGTAGTGCGTTTTCTTTTGAGTATCTCCCCGGCATCTGAGTGCTAAAAGCCGACGTTTCGGAACATTCTATCGGTTCCATCTTCATAGGCAGGTCGATGAAGTCGATACTTCATCGACCTGCCTATGAAGATGGAACCGATACAGTGTTCCAAAACGTCGGTTTTTAGCACTCAGACGCCGGGGAGATACCCAAAAGAAATTGCACTACATATAAAACACGGCGAAAGCTTAAAATCATTAAATGTATTATTATTATTGTCGTCGTCGTCGTCGTCGTCGTCGCCGTCGTCGTCGTCGTCGTCGCCGTCGTCGTCGTCGCCGTCGCCGTCGCCGTCGCCGTCGTCGCCGTCGTCGTTATTATTATTATTATTATTATTATTATTATTATTATTATTATTATTATTATTATTATTATTATTATTATTATTATTATTATTATTATTATTATTATTATTAGCTTAACTAAGGACAGCACTTAGCAGAATTGGTAAAATAATATGCTCAGAAACTTCAGTCACAAGTTCTATTGATATAATTTGTGCTTCCAGTTGAATATTATAAAGTAATGTTTACATGCTCACACCAGAATTACTCGCTTTGTATTCCATTCAACATATAACTTTGAAAATTGGAATTCTAATGCTGCTATTTTCATTTAAACTGTTTCTTTCAGTAGCACGTTGTACCACCACTGAACATCTCCTATCATTACATCAAAAGCGACTGGTAGTAGCATGGAAACCAGCAAAGAGTAAAAGTGAATGAAATATGTTCTGTTTAATTAATGACACAAAATACCAGACAGTGCAAACCCAAAATAAGTGTTGTGTGCTGGGATTACTAAATGCAGCAGCAAGTAAGAATGTAACAAAAACAGTGGCATATTACATATAATTCCAATTTAAATTGTGAGGCTAAGCACTTTAGTCACTACCTTGCATGCTCATACAAGAAATTAACATGACTAAAACTTACCACAATAATAGTACCTAATCCTAGGCATAGCTAGGCAAAAGAGAAATCTCATTTTCATGTGATACCTTGACATGGCATCCACAGACACACTAATTACTTCAACATGTCAGTAAGTGTGACTCATTCCCCCACCCCCAACTTCATTTTGTACAGTCAGTGTTGTTTTGCTAGACACATAGATAATGGGAAAGGCTTTTGTATTTCTATCTTTCTTGACAAGAAGAAAACTTCAAATATCAAAACAACACACCATAATGAAGTGATAATAAAAACCACTTAAGATAAAAAATGAACAAATATTTGGATGTCATACATAAGGGACTTAGTCATCTGCATGTTTTAAAAAACAAGCATCACTTCAATGTACCACTACACACCACCAGAAAGAAAGCTTTCAACATACTATTTCAGCAGAATCCACACACCTAGAAGACACTAGATATTTCATATTTCTATAGATTTGAAACTGAGGACTTGTTCTGACAAGAAATTAAATACCTATAAGATGTTCTAAGAAAACTTACATTATTTCCCAGAACACAAGTTCTTGCAACAATAAAAAAAATAAGACATATGAGACAAATCCCAGAATGTAGATAGAACAACACACACTGTACTCTCTTACAAATAAGTGCATATAATGTCCTCTATGTGCGAAATTTCTGCTTTCATGTCTGATTCTGCAAAGACATTCTGCCACTCTATGTCACAGTACCTCTGCTGTTACCAAATGACCAACACAGTGCAACACATACCATTGTATAACGGTATATCTAGTTTCCAATGTTCAGGGACACTATAATCTACTTATAACATGATGCTGTGTAATAGCTTGAACAATGTAAACTAATTTTGAAGTAGCTAATAAGCCAAAATATCATCAAAAGGTGCACAGTAATGAAACAAGTTCAATCTGGCACCTGCTTACATGGTGTTTCCCTTTGTAACAAGTGAGGGAAATTCCAGGAAGTAAACACAGCACTTAGCCCTATTTTTCATATACCAGATGTGTCTCTGTCACATGATATTGCAACAAAGGCATTAACCTGAAACACAGTCACGCTTACTATAGCTACATGTTACATGATGTGTCACGTAATAATGTAGCAGTTCTTAACCTGGGGTGTGAGATACCCTTTCTGGGTGTGTGGGAGATTCCAAATTTTTCTACATGTCACTCTAAAATTAAAATAAATATTTCATTCTATCCATTTTACAGTCATGCTATAGTTTTTCATGACTGCATGAATGTGCCTAGAAACTGACCACTTACAATAACTTTTGATATGGATTTGACAACATATTTTGTGAACCAGGGGATGCAAACTGCAATAAGGGGTTAAAGAGTTGCCATTTTAACACAATGTCCTGCAATGCACTTCAGAATTATAAATTTCACAGACAGAGAGAACAACAGAGAAGGAAAACTTGAGTGTTTAACTGAGCAATAAATGCCCCAACCTATTGTGATACAATACTATAACTAAAGACACAACAACACCTGAAAACGTGGCATCACTTTAGATGCATTGTTCCAGTCACAGAATTAAAAATAAAAACACTTATATGTGTTCCTTTATTTGAGGAAACAACAAGAACTACAAATGTTAGAAGAAGGGGCTCTAAAAAATATCTGGACATAACTGCAGTAAAGAAAATGTGGGAAAATCTAAAGCAACATACATGAAAATACATCTAAAGCAACATACATGAAAATACAACATCTGTTTCTTGCACTCTAACACAGGCCTAACATAGAACATACTGACTCACTCACTCACTCACTCACTCACTCACTCCATGGAGCTGCTTGAGAAGCTAACAGGTACCCAGCTAGTCAAGAAATTACCTGCATTTTATGTAACCCATCGGCTTATTACCACATTCACAACAGCCTGCCATCTATCCCTATCCTGAACCAGATCAACCCAGTCCATGCCTCCATTATACTTCTTGAAGATCCATTTTAATATTATCCTACCATCTATGCCTGGGTCTTCCAGGTCGTCTCTTTCCCTCAGATCTCCCCACCAAGATTCTGTATGCACCCCTCCTCTCCCCATATATGCTAGATGTCTTCCCATTTAAATTCTTGATTTTGATTACCTGAATAATATTTGGCAATTACGGATAATAAAGCTCCTCGTTTTGTAGTCCCCTCCACTCCTCTCTTACCTCGTCCCTCTTAGGCCCAAATATCCTCCTCAGCACCCTATTCTCGAACACCCTCGTCCTATGTTTCTCTCTCAATGTGAGTGACTGATAACATAGAACATACAGAGAAATTATAAAATTTACTACACACTCTTGCCAGTATGTATGGTAGCCACAAAAGTTAAGGCAAATTTTGTTTCTCTACATGAATAAACTCTACTTTCTTATTATAAATGCTATTCCTTCTTTAAAGTTTTAACTACTATGCACGGTAATACTGACAAGGAAAGCAACCACATCATAGGTGTGGAAAGGGTACATCTTCTCATAAATCTTGACATTTTCACAGTGACATAACTCAATTAAAACTTCTCTGGCTGACAGCTGTGTCAAATACATCAATTTTTTGGAGACTAACTCTGTTTCCATCACCAGGGTATTTATCCTCATTTTATGTGCAAAGGGGAAGTTCGTGATTTACACAGACCTCGAGTAATGTCAGGGTAGTGAAGTGACTGACATTACAATGAGCTGCACATATAGTTCAGACATAGCAAATAAGAAATGCATACAGGATTTTGATAAAGAACCTTTCAAAGAGTGGCTACTCTCAAATCTGAGTCAGAAGAAAACACAAAGGTGAATAATAGGAAAATGATTTCTGAGGGTGGGTAGTGGATGAAAATGGCTCAGATTCACATCCAATGATAGGCTTTTGCATGGCTAGTGTTAAAACTTTGGTTTCTACTACAAACAAGGGTTGGTTGCTTTCCCATACTGCAAAATGCTGCATCCCACAAGTCCATCTTCAGTAACATGAAGAAAATGGTGATGGCAAATAATCCTTTCAAAGTGATTCATAACATCTGAATAATGGAATAAATTACATTGTGGGAAGCTTCATATGTTTACTTTCATGTAACAGCATTTGTATGGTAACATCACAAAAGATAAAATGGGCAGGGACACTGGAATAAATGAAACCTATATAAAGTTCAGCCCATAAATCTTAAAGGAAGTGACCAGCTGAGAGAGCTAGGTGAAGATGGGAGGATAAAATTAAAATTAATCTTACAGAAAGAAGTCATACACACAAGAATCTGAACTGAACTGTTGCAAGACAATGTCCAGTGGCAAGCACCTGTGACTACAATGGTAAATAACTTTTAATATAAATGGACAATTTCTTGACCATCTGATCACTGCTTTGCTTTCTCACATACAAATATGAGGAAAAGTATGAAAACAATGAGCTTTCCCATACTTGTAAGCACACATAAATGTTCAAAAAAACAGATTTAACTAAAAGAAAAATCCTGTAAAAATCAATTATTAAAACTTAAAATACACACAAGGTACATCTACATGCATTCAGAAAACACAATTGCAATAAGTACAGATAAGAGATATATCCATATGGAGGGGAAAAGTTATCGAACAAATCTCAAAATTAACAGAGCATTGTTTTAACAAATATGTATATTCAAGTTACCTCACATGCACAAGAGTTGCACCTAATATACCTTACATGCCCAATTTTTCTAAACCCAATGCACTTCATTACATCAAACTTTTTTTATAGTTCTGGTTTTAGTGATTTGTTTTCTTTTGCTATAATCTGAGTTTTAAAACTTCAGTTATGTACTGAAGTGACTACAGTTAAAAAAGTGAAACATAATAGAAAGAAAAGTATGTAAAATTTCAGGCTTTCAGAGTGGTTTAGTTGAGATCTTCACCCTTCTGTGTTGTTGCTCAGTGTAGGGTAGTAACAAATCAACAACAATGACACAAAACAACAAAGATAAAAAAACAAATGTAGTTGCTTCAGCATCACACATTACTTCAACATTTGAAGTAAGTTATAGTGATAATGAGAAGCTTCAACATCTGTACTCTTTGTTCAGTATCACTGTGGTATTTAAATGAAGGAGAATGTACTACATATGGGAAAGATAGGAAGAAATCAGAAAATTGCAGCTGGAAAATTCAGAGGAAAAGGCTGAGAAACCAACACCCATTAAGACAGTTAAACATGGAATGGCTTATTCCCCGTTGCTACTGATGAAATTCAAAGGAAGAGATCTAGGTGCATGTGGAAGGCCGCTAAACTCTTAAATAGGCATAAGGGAAATAAGAGAAAATGAGCATAATGGTAGGCAGGGAGGGGGGTGGGGGAGGGCTTCTGTGAACATTGTAATGAACCTTTGTGTTTTGGTCCAGCTAAGAAACTAAGAAAGACATGATAAAATGTGTTTTGCTGGTTCCTTCTTACACATACATGCAAAGGGTCAACCAATCAGCTCAGTTTGCCAGATAAAGAATTCTGCTTCCCAGAAAGAGCAACTGCAGCTACATATCCTGTTGTGATAGCATTTCAGCGAATGATAAGATAATGGGTAACTGACAAACAAGAATTTTGGAGTGACTGTTGTCTACTGAAAGGACTGAAGAAAACTACTGAAAACCATGACAGAATAGCTGGTGTCCCAGCCATTTCCAAACTGTCACTCATGTCATGTAATCTGTAAGTTCCAGAATCTTTCTGTGCGAATATCTTAACACTCAACTGTTTCAGTCATGATTTACAAACATCAATGAGCCTGAGGAAGAAACTGCATATAGAATGAAGCAGCAGTGTAACTGATCTTGCAGTACATGACTAAAGAGTTTCCAAAAAATCTGTGAGATTGTATTCATGTGGAAGGAGGTCGCTTTAAAGAACACTGTTTTTAAAAAATGACTGTGTGTGTCAAATGAAGTCTCCCACCATTCATCTGTAAAAATGATTTTTAGTTTCGTATATTTAAAATGTGTGATTTAATCAAATACAATAACCATCAGTCTTTGCATGATCATCCTGTACAAATACAAAATTAAAATACAGAATTTGTCTACCTCATTCTTTTTTTTTAAGTCTTTTAAGTTAAGATACCAAATAACGTAGAAGTTTGAATGTTCACTGCAAGCAATGAAATCGTAATGAGTGTTCAGTCACATCCATATGAACGAGAAGACCCTCAGTTACCAGAAACCAACACAATGGATACACAACATGTTCAACAAATGTACCAACTAACTAACTAATTAACCAACCAACTAACTACCAACCTACCTACCTACCTATATAACTAACTAACTAACTAACTAACTAACTAACTCCATGGAGATGAATCCTTCTTGAGAAGCTAAGAGGTTCTCAGCTAGTCACGAAATTCCACATGTTATGGAACCTGAAGTTTCACGACTGCATTCACAACAGCCCACCACCTGTCCCTATTCTGAGTTCGATCAATCCAGTCCATTTCCCCCCCATCCAAATCCTGATCCCTTTTAATATTATCCTTCCATCTACGTCTGGGGCTTCTAAGTGGTTCTTTCTTGCAGGTTTCCCCACCAAAACTCTGCATCCACCTCACCTCTCCCCATACATGCTATGTGCCATGGCCATGTCATTCATCTAACTTAATCACCCAAATAAAATTTGGTGGAGAATACAGATCATTAAGCTCCTTACGTAGTTTTCTCCACTCCTGTTACCTCGTCCCTCTTAGGCCCAAATATCCTCCTCAGAACCCTGTTCTCAAGAACCCTCAGTCTAAATTCCTCCATCAATGTGAGTGACCAAGTTTCACACCCATACAAAACAACAGGCCAAATTGCAGTTCTGTATATTTTAATCTTCATATTTTTGGAAAGCAAACTGGAAGACAAAAGATTCTGTGCTGAATGATAGCAAGCATCTCCTGACTTCAATTTGCTCTTAATTTCTTCCTGAATAGAATTTTGACTTGTTAAGGTTTTCCCAAATATTTGAACTCTTCCACCCTTTCAAAGGAATTATTATCAATTTTTATATTGTGCCTTTGTCCTGCATTCTGATCTCAAGACATGACCATGTACTTAGTCTTATGAGCATTTGCTTCTAGTCCAGTCTCCTCACTAGCAGCTACTAAAGCTTCTGTGTTTTTCTTTATAGGATGTGTGCTTCCACCCAGTGTATTGTCATCAGCATAAACTAGAAGCTGGTATGCACCATTTAATTTAAAGCCTGCCTGGTTTATCTGAACCCCCCTAATGGCATATTCTAAAGCAAAGTTGAAAATCAATGGTGATAAAGCATCTCCTTGTTTCAAACCATGTTCAACACATGTACAAAAGCAGATATACGAGCACAGTGGCTGGACCATGAGCTGGATAACTGAGGAATTGACTCCCTGTAAGATCAAGGGGGTTTTCTCCTGTCTACAATGTCCAGACTGGTTCTAGGGACCTCACGTCCACTAGATACAGGGAGGTCTTTCCCTGTGAGTAAAGTAGCCAAGGCATGAAGCTGACCATTCACCTCCACATACTGCTGAAAATACAAATGTGTGGGGCCTTACCTCCATTCCCTTATGTCTTCATGATGTGGTGCTTAATTAAGCAAACAAACAGCTCTACCATTTAGCTCTGATGTGATATCAGGGTGGTCAAGGAGGCTAAGATGGGCAGTACAAGCACAATATATGGGAGTGATAAAATGGGCAGGATAAACACAAAATATGGAAGTGATAAGATGGGTGACACATACACAATATACGGGAGTGATAACACATGTGTATGTGAAAATCTGTCAAAAACCTGAAGGGATAAGACCACATGCTAAACTTAACCACAGATGGAAAATGTGTGTGTGTGTGTGTGTCCG
>Ga0268261_10001863_pt1 | contig 14838 bp, 13 predicted proteins | sample TergutNc150P1_FD_190353 | JGI IMG/M metagenome (GOLD analysis project Ga0268261, IMG submission 190353) | Nasutitermes corniger P1 segment gut microbial community from laboratory colony in Florida, USA - Nc150 P1 (SPAdes) (version 2) | ecosystem: Host-associated > Arthropoda: Insects >... | reverse complement strand
AACCTGTTTGTAATCTCTATCTGATACTGTTTCCTAACCTCCAGGTCATTTAGCTTCCTCAGATTAAATCTTCCCCCATCAAACTTCTGTGCTGCTTGTTTTCTTACTGCTAATCTTTCCCTAACTTCTGCAACCACCAGATAGTGATTAGTGTCACAGTCAGCTCCCCTGAAACTTCGTACGTCTAGTATGCTCTAATGCCATCTCCTATCTATCAATACGTGATCAATCTGGTTATGAGTCTGCCCATCAGGAGACGTCCAGGTGTACTTATGTAACTGGGTAGAAATTACAAATATATATTCCAGAAAAGTGTAATATGGAAGCTTTGTTGTTATTGGATGTTATGCAGCATGGATTGGTATATTGGTTACCAATGTTTCAGGACAACCTACTGGTCCCATCTTCAATGGCCAAGCAGTCCAAGAACACTGCTGGATTCTTGAAGAAGGGACTGACAGGTTGTCCTGAAATGTCAGTAACTACCAATCTACACTGTGTAACATCCCAGAAGAGCAAAGGTCTCATTTACACCATAGTGGAAGCCTGAAATCATGCAAATTTCTTATGTAAGTTCTGATGGGAATACAAATGTGCAGAGAATCAAGGAAAATGTAGGTTTATAGACCATACTGAAATGGAAAATCTTCTGTGTTCAAGTGGCTTGGGTTTTAGAGACTGTCGCAACAAACATTCAAAATACATGGTCCAAGACAGTAAGATATGAAACCTACCTAGCAGGCACAGCTATCTTTATTAGCCTGCTGGTCATTGATCAGCGTGTTTCGGCCTGGTTGTGAAGGTTTGTGCTGGACCCCTGATTCAGCTGCATTCAAGTCCAACCTGAAATACAAGGTGTTTAAGTCAACTGAAATTTTCATTCTCATTGTGTACACACACACGCACGCATGCACGCACGTGCACACACACAAAAATACTTTTCAAATGCACAGGGAAACTGTTACTTCTGCACTTGTACAACACTCATAATCAAGGGTGGAATCAGACATAAGTTTTGACAGATGGGGTCATGACATATCATTGTGCGACAATTTATCACAGACATTAGATCAGGCTAACAATCACACAGACATTTTATTTCAGCAACAATTTATAACAAAGACATGTGATCACACCAACATTTTATCATAGCCCCTAATTAAATTTTGTTACTGTGATAAAATGTGTTTAGCATTCCTTTAATTTGCAATGTGATAATTATTACCTGGCAAATTAAAGGGACACTAAGCTGTTGGCAGCAAACCTTTCCAGTTTGAGATACAGTTTGAGACAATATTATTCTAGGGAATTTAAGTGACTTAAATAAGGAAAAATAAATGAACAGCATAATAAACCTTTGCCCCAGCCCCAAATTTCAGTTTTTGGCCATTCAACTTATGTATCCACTAGTATCAACCAAAGACAGCTGATACGAATATTTTATTCATACATTCGAGTTTATAAACCTATTCCCAAAGGGCATCTATCCAAATTATTCTTGATATCAAACATTCGCTGTTGTGAATGTTGTATTCTTTCTTTTGGGTGATTCCCTGGCACCTGAAATATATGTGACAATGACTGTAACACTCTGTCTGTTCCATCTTCATAGGCTGTGTGAACAAGAACAGTTCTTGTTCACACAACCTAAGAAACATCGGCACATAGAATTCAGACGCTGGGGAATCACTCAAACGAAAGAATACAATACCCAAATTATGTCTGGGAGGAAATTGATGTTGACCAGGTTAAACAGTCATCAGTCTCATAGATGGTTATCAAAATAACAACAAAGCCGTGATGGCCACACCACCTAAAACAGAATGTGCTCATAAAGAACTCATACACCCTGGAAGAACTTCAACCGCATCCCACGTACGTTCACAAACATGATGAGCTGAACCAGTGTTACAAATATGGGCAAAATCACTTCCAACATTTTCTGTCACTTTCTACGGCTTTGGTGAATTGGCGGACCCAGTATATTACTAGCGGCATATGGTGAGTTAATTACAGTTAGATATATTCAAGCTGGGACAGGGACTGACTTGATACTTTCACAGAACATGGAATTCACATATAATTAAAAAAAACTAACCTGCCATCTTGGATACTCTGGTAAATCTTCTTAGCTGTCTCCAGGAAAGCCTCCTCTACGTTCTCTCCCCTGGATCAGTGGAAAAAAAAAGAAACATTAAGTACTAATGCATGGCTACAGTGTTCACAAAGACAGGTGATGTCTATTACTCTGGTGGCTGTAAAATGCCCCAGGATGAAAGGCAAAAGGGTTAACTGCTAAATAGCAGATGATTCTTTGTCAGAGCCAGCCTTCAATTCATTGTATGAATATTACTTTGGCCACTGTCCAATGCCTGCAGTGTACTGGATGCTGGCTCTGCTTCCATCATCATGTAACAATATTATATAACCCATTCTGTTTGGGCCATTAGACCAAGTTAACTTTACACCCAACAATGGTATTATAAATTGCAAACACAGAATACAGATGGTGGCAAATCAGAAGAAGCAAACTGTAAAATTAATCACACAACCTGAAGACACCTGGAGAAATAAAAAGCAGAGAAAACTATAAGGATCACAGAGAATAAATTGGAATAAGGGAGATAAGCAGTTGTTTATCAGAACAAGAGGAAAGGTCATCAGCCAACCAAAACTACACATAAGCTCAGTATTAGATGGAAAGAATTTTATGACATATTTTCCTGAATTGCTGTTCTGCCCTGGCCCCCTCCTCCCAACTTTGTTATGGTTCCTACTTCATGATGTTTGGCTCCAAGTACAGCTGTGGCATTGTTATTATTATTATTATTATTAATTTTACAACTTCTGATAGTCATCGCCCTAACCTCCCACCAATAATGCCTGACATTTACAGTTGACATACCCTGACTAGAATTACTGTTATTCCTGACAGAAATTTGTGTGACTTAATGGATCACTTAATGGATCAAACAAAACAGGTTTTAAAGTGTAAGTATTATTATAATTCCAACAGCCTTTGTGTATGTCACACCCTTGACTAGTTACAGACCTGTTTTGACACATACATCCATGCCATCATCAGTGTCCCTGTGAATATCACTGGTTACTTCATGAGGGCCATACGGAAAGTGATAAGGCAATTATACAAAGGTATGAACAGGCACACACCACATGTGAGTCAAATCTGTGACCTGTAATCACTTCTCTGAAAAATTCCTACCCAAACAGACGCATTTTTGCCACCATTCTAGAAATGTGAAGATGCCCTTGTGGTACAACTCCATTTCAGCAGCTCATTGACAACTGACAGCTTCCTCGACTGCCTCAACGGTTGCAATGCACTGGTCTCACATCTGACCCTTTACAAAACCAAAGAGATGATAATCTGAGGGAGGTAGATCTGGACTGTAAAGTGACTGGGGAAAAGCTCCCTGCAGTTCTTATGAATTACAAGCAGCGTGGAGGGACAGTGGTGTGTTGCAGAACAGTTCTCTTCGCTGGATGTCCGCCACGCAATGGATGAAGCTTCTGGAGTGTCTGAGGGTAACAAGTAGCACTGATGGTTTCCCCATGCAGCTACAACTAGACTCATATGCATCCTTCCTCATCCCAAAAGAAAGTTCCCATGGTTGTATGGGCTGAGGGTATTGTTTTTGGCTCCTCTCTTGGGCTATGTTATGTGATGTCAATTCATGCTCCGTCATTTTGTTTCTGGATCATAGGGATGAATCATTTTTCATCACCAATCATGATGCCGTAAAAAAAGTCATAGCGTTTGACCACATAGCGTTTGACCACATACCCTTCCATCAACTGTAAGGAAATATTTTTTTTTATTTAAGCTTGTGCTCCTCCCTCAGCAAGTGAGAAACCGACAAGGAATAAACTTCCCAGTATCCAAAACTTTCCAGTTCCTCCCGGACGGTACTGTGCTCTACTCCAATATCTGCTGACATTTCCCTCACTGTCACACACAGATTCTCTCTGGTGGTTTCTGATTTTTCCTTTGTTTCTCTCAGTAGCTGCACATCTCAGGTCACCACTACAGAGCTGATTGGCAACGTCTATGTTCCCATGTTTGAAGTGTTTTACCCATTGTCTGACATTGTTAAATGCATGCTGGAATTTCCATATGCGCAATGAAGTTGTGTGTGAATAACCAGTGTAGGGATTTCCTACTTCCAAGAAATTCTATCACTGCAAGGTGGGGAGGTGGGAAAAAAAATGTCCTCACCAGTCATTTTCTCACACTGTAATATGACCACATAAGGAGCAGGTGACGTGATTTTCCTTCCGGTGTGAGATAAAAAAAATGGAACTGCAGCACACTGCAATATTGCCTGGCATTTGTTTGTAATTCAACAATGCTCAAGACTCAGAACAACCTTCTTACATGTGTTTGGAAAGTCACATCTACTATACAGGGTTTGTTGTGGTTTTGTACCCACACGTTCATTGTTTTTTTTTCCCTCTTCTCGTTGTTGAATGTACTCAGCAACAAGAAAAAACTGTAACAAACACACAACCAACCAGAAAAAGTCACCACAAATCAGATCCGCACAAAAACCCAAATGCACAATTGCATTTAACAGTGAGAATAACACAGACTAAATAAAACAGGAGTGAACATGATAGCCTTCAGCAGTCCAAAACAGGTGCTGGTACAAAACTGTAACAAACCAAATTAATTAAAATGTAATTTTTCCAAACACATGTAAAATAACCAATGACAGCAGAGGGGCACTGATGATGACATAAACATAGGCATCGAAACACATACGTTAAGTAGTCTAGGTTATTAAGTAAAGGCTGCTGGAATTCTAATAACACCTGCATTATTGGAAGCCACAGGATGCACACAGAATAGTTTATAATAATTTTACACCAGCTTCTAAAATATGTGTGTGTGCGCGTGCGTGCGTGCGCGCGCGCACGCGTGTGTGTGGTGTGTGTGTGTGTGTGTGTGTGTGTGTGTGTGTGTGTGCGCGCGCGCGCGCGCGTGTGTGTGCGTGCGTGTGCGTGCGTGTGTGCGCGCGCGTGCGTGCGTGCGTGCGTGCGTGCGTGCGTGCGCGCGTGCGTGCGTGTGCACGCGAGTTTCAGGTACACCTTTGACACTGAACACTGCCAGAATCAATATTCATATAATGATATACTACATCCACAAGCATTAGATTTATCAAGCCAAGAGACAAGAACCAAATTACACTTACGTCTTTGCACTGGCTTCTACAAACATGAGGCCATTTTCATCAGCAAACTGCTTAGCTTCTTCGTATGTAACATCACGCTGCGCATCTAAGTCACACTTGTTCCCAATCAGGAATATCACCTGCAATATAGTATAAAATAATTAAAATGTACTGCACCACATTTTTTCAAAATGAGAATTAAAGTAAACCTCTATAATCTGGTCCAGGCTATTTTACATACCCATTACTATGGGGCTAGTGGGCAGGTCTAAATCTTAAGTAAACGGTTTATTCTGGGAACGGAAATTTAAATCTCTTCCTATTACAGGGCTGGTGGTCAAATTTTATCACAGAGTAGGCGGCATTAGTATTGAAAAAATACAATGTTTGGCCAGCTAGGTCATGTGCCTGTGCCATCACAAAAAATGCAGCACGGCACTGACAAAGGTTATCTCTTGCAGATTCATTTAGTCCTGACATAAACACAAAACTCCAAGCTTATTCTCATGCATCCACATTTGTAAATCAAACTCTGTTTCACAATTCAAAATGTACACTTACTTTTAATCTCTAAATCCATCACAGTACTCATGTCATGAAACAAACATCAAGGTCACTTGAGAAGGCACCTACTGTTAAAAATGTTTTTCATATTGACGCTCAACTGATCAAGAAATGGATACAGTATTAAATATTTACCTGTTAGCACTAAAAGAATTTTGTTTGACATTCATTAATTCTATAAATACTAATATGATACTCTTAAAACATAAAATGGGATAGTGATTGTTCAGCATTTCGAACAGAAACACATTAATAGTGGGTTCTTTTTTTATCAGTCCCAACACTAAACTTCATCAAAATCTATAACTAGGATATGTAAATTTTTTAGAATTCTCCTAATTCCAGTTATGAATTTGAGTGAAGAGTTTTAAGGCACATTCTCGTGAACGACTATTTCACCTTCATTCAAGTTTGTAATGTGAATTACATATAAGCAGTTAAAATAAAATGTAAATCTAACATGCTGTAAATGGCACCGACAAACTGGCAGTAAAATTATACAATAACATAAGGAAATAATGTGTTAAAAACGAGTCATTAACAGGCTTTATATGCACCTGCTAAGGCACATAAACAATAAAGCAATAAAAAGTCATTCAGCAAGCACAAAGTTTTCATATTTTTTCATGTTATGTATGAATATGTGCTTGTCTTAAACTTCAGAACTGAAATAAACAGGAATGGAACATACATGTTTGAAATCATGAATACATAAATCCTTAAATCACCGCCTGTATTCTGGACTGTTACATAAAATGAAGATAGAAAGGTTTAGTACTTTCATATGTTGCGGTATTGTGTTTTCTGTGTATCAGCAGATTTCAAAGTAACAAATACAAAATAAAAATAATAACTTACAGTACTAGGGTTTGTTAGGTTTCTTGTGTCAGTAAGCCAGCTACTTAGGTGATTGTAAGTAGAACGTCGGGTGATATCGTACACCATAAGAGCTCCTGCTGCACCACGATAATATGACCTTAAAATTAGAGTACACTGTATAAATACAAATGCACAAACGAGGCACTAAACTCTAAAAAAAGAAGGGTAGAGTTCACCCTGGAACAGGCCATAAAGGCCCAAAGAGGAAAAGATGTATAGCTCTACTCTTTCTTTAACCTCAGCACTACATGGAGGTTTGTGATCAATGCCATGCCCTGGCTGCTTTACCGGGGAAAAAACCCAGCATCCAATGTAAGAGAGGCTGGGTGGGACCCATGGCCTGTCTGGATGGGTGCAGAAAATTCACCCCTACTGGGATTCAATCCCCAGACTGTCCAGCCTGTAGTGAGCTGCTACACCAACTACACTATCCCAGCCCACACTAAAAATCGTAACCAAATCCAACAAGCTGAGTCCTTCTTGAGAAGACAGTAGGTGCAGCACCCACAATGATGTTTTACTGATGAGAAATGTTTTACCTTTAATGGGCCAAAAGGATCGATACTGCATTCATATTAACATACCACTGGTCCATATTCTGGGTCAATCCACACTGCAACATGCCACTTCTTTAAACTCCCTCAATATTAAGTCTCCTAAGTAGTCAGTTCCCTTCAGGTTTTACAGAATTTAAAATACATATACCATGAAGAAATACATGCATTCATCAGGTTAGACACTGAGGCACACCTATGGGAGTTGGAATAAATGAAAACAAGACAAAGTATATAGGGGCACCTGCAAACCCATCAAGAACGTAATCCTTGGGAGTAAATATATAACTGAGAAGGTAACTGAGTTTACACAGCTAGGCACTTTGATCATTAGCAATAATAATTTGAGTGTAGAAATTCATCACTGATTACTCAAGGCCAACACACACTACTATAAACTCCAAACACAATTAAAACACACTATTTAAGTCTTAATAACAGAAGCAATATATACAAGACATTAATACAACCACTATTACTATATGGAAGCAATACTTGGGCCACTTGTATAAATGATGACAACAAAGTGGAAACCTTTTAGAGGAAGCTTCTTAGGAGGATATGTTAATGATAACAGAAAATGGCAAACCAGACACAGTTATGAACTACATCAACTATTCAGTGACTCCTGACACTATTAAGGAAGCTAAACCAATACAAGTCAGACAGCTGGGACATGTTTATAGAAAGGATGAAAGCGAACCTGCAGAAAACTAGCCTTCACTCAACCACATGGCACTAGAAGAGTGCGATGGCCTCTCTTTGGATTGCTAAAGGAGACCGAGAAAGACATTACGGGTACAGAGGTAAGAGGATGGAACAGCAAGGCATCTTAAGAGATATATGGAGAAGCAACAATGGGGTGGTAAAGGCCATAACCAGGCTGTAGAACCAATGGAAGAAAGATGATACATAATATACTATACACATGCGAACAAATTTGTTGGTGGAAGAGACAAATAGATATTATCACCCATACCTGGACACACTGCACTAAAGACGGTCCCTACTGCCTGACGCAACAATTCAAGAAATGCATTTGTTTTGGCAATTATTGTGCAAATGGGGCATGATCACAAGTTCATGCTGATAGATTACTAGTCAACACTAGAACAGTACTTCATGGCCTTTTACAGAAACACTAGGAAACGAGACTGATTCTATCATACACTTAGATTTCAGTTTAGTGACAATAAAAACGAACCTGAAAAGACAGACAAAAATTACGATTGACTGTGGAAAATGAGAGCTATATTTGACAAGTTCAGTGATTTATATGCTAAATACTACAGTCTGACCAAACAATGAGCAGTTGATGAAATCACTGTGCTCTTCAAAGGCAGAGCCATTTTCAAACAGTATATACCAAAGAAACACAAGTGGTTTGGGATAAAGTTCTACGAGTTGTGTGATTCTAAAGAATATCCTATCAATATGACCATGTATTTAGGCAAAGACAGGAAATGTATGACTCCTTCAATGACAGCTACACATGCAAACAGGACTTGCAGGAGGAAATGCACACGTGGGACACAAGTTCTACATGGACAGTTTCCATTCATATCCAGCGTTATTTGACGATTTACATACTAAGACAATACACTGCCATAAAACTGTCAGACCAAACAGAAAAGGGATGCTAAAGAATTTTGGACATAAAATGAATTTGAAAAGGGGTGATCTCAGACTAAGGTGAAAGGTAATGTGACAGCCATTGTATGGAAGGGCAAATGAAATGTAAACATACTAACAAACATGCATTCTCCATCATTGTAGGGTAACTGCTGTGATGAGCATGGAAAAGCTGTGAAACCAGCCATAATACAGTTCTATAATAGACACATGGGATATGTGGGCAAATCTGACCGCATAACCAACTCTTCCTCTATTAGCCAATGGACTTGGAAATGGAAAAAGAAGCTATTTTTCCACCTTCCAGACCTTACCATACTCAACAGCTTTATAATTCTCACCTGTTGTGGTTCAAAATTATCACACTGACAATTCAGACTGACATTAGTGAGGGACCTAATACAAGAGGCAAGAAGGGTGCCTCGACCTCAGACTGCAAAACAAATAAAACAGGCCCCATCCACAAGTCAACTTCAAAGACTTGACTCAAGGCACAACAGACACTGCTTCATTCAATGTAAGAGAATTCAGTGCCACATGTGTTCCAAAAACAATAAGAAAACAAGAACAAGATACAAGTGTCAAAAGCAACATAGGGTTGTGTGCTACCCCAAGTTTCCAGGTACATCACATCACACTGCATTTCTGTGAACCAACTGACAATAAACTGGAGAAGCAGAACACACAATTGTAAGTAAATATTACCACTGTAATTACTGCACTGATAATTTGCAGTAGCATATTCTTCATGAAATGGGGGTGAAAGGGGTGTGGATTTTACAGAAGGGGCTTCATGAAGTAACAGAGACCTGTTGGAAGGACCCGTATGTGTATTTGCTCCACATCCCCAGTAAGAGGAAAGAATAAGAACCACTGCCTAGAGACGTCTGCAAATAAACTGTTAATGCCAGAAGAGCGAAAGATTGTTAGTAAGAAAAATTAAACCACATTAATGGTAATTTTAAGTACAATTAAATTTCACACCATCTTCTATATTTATTCCAGTCCTTTACTTAAATACTGTGATGCAATTATACGTGCAGAAAATTATAAAAACTACATGGCGTTGCAAGACAGCATTTTCCCATTCGGCCATGAAGGACACTGAAATACTGGCACAGTATTTTCCCCTTCAGGCATGAAGGGCTAAGAATGACATACAAAGTGACAATGAAACACCTGATTTCGCTTCTATATGGACTACCTCAAACTGAATGTGATGGATAGATGTGTAAAATCTGATAAATAATACATATGCAATTAAAAAAAGTTGGTTCTTTCCTGGGGGAAAAGCAGCCAGGGCACAAAGTTAAGCACCCAATTCCATCTAATGCTGAGGTTAAGAATAAGTGGCACTATGCCTCTGCTCTCCCCATATACCTTCATGGCACTGACAAGAAAAACTTTACCATTACATGAGATGTCACACCATGTTTGATTGATAAACATATACAAATGTATGGAAGAACTGTAGTGCCTTTATCTGTCTGAACATGAGTGAAGAGAACAGCACAATGATCCTCCTAAACACTGGTAACTGTTTGCCAGTCAATATGGTGTAACAAGCCAAAACACTTGAATCTTTTTTTTCTGGGGCCTTCTCATTTGAAGAACTATGGAGTGTAAGGCCCGTTAACACCAAATGTGACTGCGCAGCTCTCACAGTGTCAGTTGCTCTGGATTCTAACTTAAACACAGAAGAAGACTTACCTCGTTACAGCCCTGAAACGTTCCTGTCCCGCTGTATCCCAAATCTGCAGCTTGATTTTCTGTCCTGACACTTCAATTATCCTTGTGCCAAATTCTACTCCAATCGTATGAGGACAATCAGCCATGACTGAAACAAGATGAAATAATGATTTGGTACATAAATTCCATGTCACATGTTGCACAAACTACAGCTCTTCAGAAGGTATATAAAGTACTTTTTCACCTAAATATTTTTCTCTTATAAAACATCCACTTTTAGAAAAAGGCTAAGGAAAGTGATAACTGAATGGCACCAAGGGACACCCAAGTGAGCTAAATCCATCGGTTAGTGTAGTTAAGTGAAGTGAAGTGAAAGCCAAAAAGTGTAGGGTAGTTACGTGAAGTGAAAGTCAAAAAGCGTAGTGCAGTATGACAGTGTAATGCAGTGAAGATGGTGGAATGCAGTGGCGATCATCATAGTAGTGAAGTGAAATGAAGTGTATGCGTGGTGCAAAGTTAAATAATCAAAGTGATCTGGATGGGAAGCGTTTACACGTTTAGCGAATAGGCGAAATGTGATGGGCTGGGGTGAATGTGTGAAAGCAATATGGGGGGGAAAAAACTTAAAACAGTGTTATGTAGAATATCTTTATCACAAGTTGTAGGTTGAGTTGGATTTGTGTGTAATGTTTAGTTTCGTGTGTATTGTCATTAGATGCCTTGAATTTATAGTTTTTGTAGTGGCTGCATTGGATTATAACTATGTATGTTGTACTTTGGTCTAATTACTGCTTTTACTTTGATGCCGGACAGCTGGCTATAAGTCAGTATCCGGAAGGTCCTGTGACCAGCCATCTCGACACAGGTTTTTCTCGGTTTCCCTGGGTCCAAGAGCGAATGCTGAGATGGTTCCCGCCTTTCCAAGTTGCCTTTACATGATTCTCATGTAGCCCTCCCTACTTACATTCAGTAGTTACCAATTGTCTTTTATCATACTATGTAAAATGACCACTGCCACCGGGTGACAACCCAACTGCAGTTACTAAATATTATTATTATTACATCCACCATAGCATGAATGTACCCTATTTTATACGTTTCACTTAAATTCTAAAGCAACAGGTTTAAGTATGAATGATTTTGGCTAATAAATGAAGTGGCAGAACCAGTAGTCAATGCTTGCAGGCTAAGTCATGATGTCATCATTAATGCTAGCACTGTGATTACACAGGATTTTTGTGCTGTTCATGTCCTTGCCAGACACTAACATTAAGGATCAGTTCTGTATACTGTATGATCCATGAAACACAAACATGAGCATGTACAAGCCTGGTACCCGGTTGTGGCAGCGGATAAAGTTTTCTTCCTCTTATAAACCAATCTTCACGCCATTAACCAACTTCATTCTGTTGAATTTCTGCATATTTACATCCTTTACTACCAAACAGCAGGTCATACCTCATTCTTTTAAATTAATGTGATGCTCTGTAAGCACCAAAATGTTGAAATAAAAATTTCAATGACACACACACACACACACACATTTCAATTGTGGCTCCTGTGATGTGTAATTTGTTGTCACTCCTCAGATATTAAGACAAGCCAAAATGCATTTAAATTATCTAATATGAGCACCAGGATACAGGAATTTAATGGAATGACTGATGGTTAAATACAGGGAAAAAATGTGCACTTATAGCAACTGTCGGTATAGCGACTGGCTACAGGCTGGACAATCCGGGGATCGAATCCCGGTGGGGGCAAGATTTTCTGCAGCTGTCCAGACCAGCCCTGGGGCCCACCCAGCCTCCTGTACAGTGGGTACCGGGTCTTTCCCAGGGGTAAAGAGTGGCAGGGGCGTGATGCTGACCCCTCACCCCCTTCTAGTGCCATGGTAAAGAAAGAGTAGAGCTACACCTCTACTCCCCTATGGGCCATACAGCCTGTAGAGAGCCTCAGTGCCTGTACATGCGTGCACATTACCTTACAGCAACTGTGGGAGTTGTACATATTTTGTCCAATTCTTATCAAGCTTCTCTGAAACATCCCATTATGTAATAGCTTTGTGGATGTCAGAATATGTTATTTTACAAAGATCCAGTACTTTACCAGAAAGCTTCTTTAGTTAACAGGATAATTTAAAGATGATGACACGAAAAGGAGATGAAAAGAAACCTCACAGAAGTGAACAGATAAAATAAAGTCCAAGGAAGCTAAAAAACTAAGGTAATGATGCCACAAGCTTTATTTTTTAGTTCAATGTGCTCATGGCACATGCAGAGCATATAGTACACATCAGACCTTGAAACAGTCAACCATTTGTCTCACACTGCCACCAAGGCTTATACTGTGGCATAGAAGAAATCAGTATCAAGTGTGTCTAGCCAATAGCTGACAGCTTACAACACGTCAGCATTTGTTACAAATCACTTGTCAGCCACACGCTTCTTAAGACGTCCAGAGATGGAAATCATTTTCACTGTTGCACTGTGCATGCTGCTTCAGTTGTTTCTTTAATATACCAACTAATGCACACAGTATTTACACTTTAAAAAGCACTAAAATCCACACTAAGGGGCAAGTTTTAATTGTTTTTAATGTGAATTTTAGTGCTTTTTAACCTTTAACCCTTATCCTGCTAATGTGGAGAATAAGATGAGCTCCTAATAATGCCAGCAGATGGCAGATGGGATTTAATTTGGCATTTAAAGGGTTAAGAACCATGCATCCTATATATAGGATGGGCATATCGCTACCCTCCAGATGTTGCATTTTATACATTTTTTTCAACAAATACAAGTACTGAGTATTATAAACATGCTGCACACTCTCCGTCTTCAAAATGCCGTTTATTTCATAATGCTACCTTTTTTGGTTCCTGTATTATTCACATTTTACATATAGGGTGTGCTAAAATTTAAATGTAAAACTCCGGTGCCAAAAGGTTAAAGTGTAAATACTGTGTGCATTAGTTGGTATATTAAAGAAATGGATGGAAATCACTTTGCCCCATACTTGCAACCACATATGTGACTGGGTTCATCATTACAGCTGGCAGGATTCATCTTCTATACAGTCCTGACCTCATGCCCAGTAATTTCCAACTCTTTGGACCTCTTCTGAAGCAAATAGCTGGCAAGGAATTTGCAACAACACAGATGTGAAGCAAGCTGTCACACCCTGTCTACAGAAACTTGACACTGGTTTCTTCTGTGCCAGGATACAAGCCTTGTGTCATGGTGGGATAAATGCTTAAATCTCAATGATGATTACATGGAGGTCTGGGGTGTACCATGCGTCTTGTACACATCAGAGTCAAAAGTAAGTTCTCAGCGTCACAGTGGTTGTTACTCTATTTTATGGAAGTCCTTTGCACAGCTAAGATATTATGGGAAAAACTAGGTTAAGGGAAACACAGACACAAAAAAACCTATTAGTATGTAAATGAATAATTAATAAACATAAAAACATTAGTGTTGGTGATTACTGGAATCATGTTACTGCTCTTGGCTAAAGCTGTCAAGTAATCAAATTACACAGAGTCCATGGTTCTGTTCTAGTAGTAACAACAAAGTGACAGTGTACCCTAGCACAGCTACAAAAGCTTAGACTGTATACTATTCAAAACTTCATAAATCTAAATGTCTATAGATCAATAACCAAATTAATGATTACTCATGCAACTAATAAACAGGAAGACGGTAAATGAATATTCAAATCATGCCCAAAAACTCCATCACAATACATGCATACGCATTAACAGCGGTGGCTAGAATGCATAGTGGCAGGGGTAAAGAGTAACTGCACAACAGAAAATGTCTGAGTTATACACATCAACCATCTTAATGCATACAATTAAAATTCTGTGTGCAAGGCTCCAACTTCCTCTTGGTTCACAAAATCTATATTATAGTTTCCACAGTTATGATACAATGATGTTTTCCTTTCCACTGTTTACCCCCAGTGACTCCCTCTTAAATTTTCCAGACAACAGCAGACATAAATATGATGACGCTTTCACACACTGATTGCAAACCTAAAACAGAGGGGGGGTTAACCCTGCTATTCATCTTGTGTATGGACCTGATGATGGGTTGATTTAATCCAAAACATGTAGCCAAAGCCTATGAAAGAGAATATACGTTGTGTTTTGACTGATGATTAACCCTTTAAAGCCCGAATTAAATCCCATCTGCTATTTGCTGGCATTATTAGCTCACCATTTTCTCCACGTTAGCAGGATAAGAGTTAAATCATTAACCTTTAGGAGACTAATGTCATATATATATATATGGAGCACCCATTCTTGATGTTTCTAGATCACACAC
>Ga0268261_10001862_pt1 | contig 14840 bp, 7 predicted proteins | sample TergutNc150P1_FD_190353 | JGI IMG/M metagenome (GOLD analysis project Ga0268261, IMG submission 190353) | Nasutitermes corniger P1 segment gut microbial community from laboratory colony in Florida, USA - Nc150 P1 (SPAdes) (version 2) | ecosystem: Host-associated > Arthropoda: Insects > Digestive... | reverse complement strand
CTCAACGACTGTTGAAGGTTTTTGAGATATGACTCCAAGTAGCTGACGACCAGCGTCGGCTTGCGGGACGTTGCTATGATGGCCGTGTCGTGTGGTTAGAGAGCTAACGCGACGGGGTGCAAGGGTGAGGGCATGTCGTTGACATAGAAACTGAAGAGGACATGGGAGATCAATCCACCCTGAGCCACCCCAGCCTTCATGCCACGACGAGATGACGTGGCCGTCTGGAAGGACGCTTCCCGGAGGTATGATGAGATAGTATGGACTATGTTGGACGGGAAGTTGAAGAGTGTTAGCTTGTAAAGGAGCCCATCGATCCAGACGGTATTAAAGACTTTGGCCACGTTCAGGAAAACTGCGCATTTTAGCCTCTTTTCACAGAAGTTCCTGGTTATTCTTTCAACGAGGCGGGCCAGCTGCAAGGACGTGCTATGCCTGGGTCTGAACCCAAACTGCTCGGCTCGCATTAGTCCGCGCTCGCTTGCTTCATGTAAGATCGTAGCTAGTAGGATCTTTTCCAAAAACTTACCAATCGAGCCCAACAGACTAATGGGTCGATAGGATGATGGTAGTGCCGGATCCTTCCCCGGTTTAAAGATGGAGGTCACTCGAGCGTGCTTCAAGAAGGAAGGGAAGTGGTGGGTGAGGAGAATTGCATTGAAGATCCGGACCAGGAGGGATACCGCTCGATGGGGAAGATGCTTCGAGGTTCTGTTAGGTATGCAGTTGGGGCCAGGAGCCTTGCCGACCTTGAGACCCTTTGATGGCTTTGTGAACCTCGTGAGGGTTGGTTAACTTGGGTTCGCTGGCAGGCGTCTGAAAGTACGACCTTAGCGCCACGTCAATCATCCCAATAACTGCCGGGACCTAAAGGTCGGCCACCGGCTGAAACTGAGTCTCCAGAGTGTCAGCAAAGTCTTCGACTTTCTCAGAGTCTGACAGAGCGATTCCCCCTGGGGTGACCAGGGGGAGACGGAGTACGAACTCTCATTACCCGCTTGGCCATCCCCCACAACGACTGGTCTTCGGAATCGAGGGATTCCAGTGTGGCACTCCATTGGTCGTTCCTCCACTCGTTGAGTCGGCGGGTCACTGACCTCTGCAGGCGGTTGACTTCGGCTCTCAGATTGGTGTCCCTGGTAACCTGCCACTGCCTCCGCAGCCGATTCTTCAGGCGTATTTCGTCCTGAATGCCAGCCGGTATCGGATGTCGTGTGTCGGCACGCGGGCGACGTTTGGGAGTAGTTACAGCCAGAGCCTTCAGGACGGCGCCGGAGAAGTTCTCAACGCCCGTGTCAATTGCCATTCCGTCGTGTAATTCTGGATCGAACGGAATTTGATTTTCCAATTGAGTTTGGAAGTTGGCCCAGTCAGTGCGTCTGAAATCAGGACGATCCGGTGGGTGCTGGATGAGAGACACGTAGTGTCAGAGTATGGGGAGGTGGTCTGAGCTTAGTTCAGAGCAGGAAGTCAGATACACCGGGGATGTGAGGTTCTTGGTTATCACGATGTCCAAGACATCGGAAGTAGCCAAGGGGTTGTATGGTTTAGTGGTTTGGGTATCCGGTCCGAAGATCAGACATGAGTTCCCGTCGGCATAATCGCGCAGGAGTTTCCCCCGTCTTGTGCTCAGCCGCAAGTTCCAATCCACGTGTTTTGCGTTGAGTTCGCCGGCCATCAAAACCGGCATTCCCCCTCCGAAACAGGCGAACAGGTCCGCTCCGATCAGTGGGCGGGAAGGGGAGAGGTAGGCCGGAATGATTATCACCGGTTTGCCGGCCATTGTGACCTGGATGGCAGTAGCCTCCAAGTGGGTCAGGCCCGGAATGGGTACTGATTGGTGTGTTGTACCACGGCGGATCAAGATGGCTCTACCGCCCCCTGCTGTCGGTCTGTCTGTGCGGTGGCGAACATAATTGGGAAGCCGGAAGGCTTGACCATGGTTGAGGAATGTCTCACTTAAGAGACAAGTATCGACAACGTGCTGGTTGAGAAAATACTCCAGTTCAATCTTCCTGCCGCGCACTCCGTCCGAGTTCCAGCAGGCGAGACGCAGGGGTTTAGCTCGCTCCGTCCTCCTAGGGCGTGCTGCCATATTCGGCCACTAAAAGAATGACGGTCTTCAGGACAGCCCGAGGTCGGGCTGCCCCTGTGGGAAGGGTGGAGATGGATGTGAGAAGCCGACGAGTCATCTCCATACATACATGTAGGGGAAGGTGATCGAGATCAGAAATTTCCTCAAGTGGGTAGGTGGTACTTCGGTTTGGGGCCATCAGGTTGGGGGTAGTGGGTTTAACGGCCGCAGTTTTGACACCCGCGGCTGCTTTCTTCTTAGACTTCACAGCAGCCAGCTTAGGGGCTGCTGTGGTTTTGGTTCAGACTTCTGATGCCTGGCCGTCTTCCTGGTGGCGGTCAATTTAGGCTTTTCGGAAGCTTTCGTGACCGGCTGGGAAGGGGGATTTGGAATAGGGTTTGGTGGGGTAGTGGCCTTGATAACACGCCCCCTCGAACGACGTGATTCCACTCCTCGCCCATGTCCATCTGCTCGCCAGAGGGCCCGGCCTGCTGTTCTTTCGGAGCGGTAAGGTGGGCTGTGGCGGCGCTCTTTCGGCCACGGTCGGGCGCCTGCTTTGCAAGTGCGACCTTCGCCTCTTTCCACTTCTCACAGCCCCGGTAGTTCGCCGTGTGGTTTCCCTCGCAGCCACAGCATTGGGGCTGTTCCCGCGGGTTAGAGCAACCACCGGAGAGGTGGGAGCCCCCACACGCGACGCACCGGGGTGCGTGACCGCAGTTTCGCTGTGTGTGTCCAAAGCACTGGCAGCGCTTTTATTGCAATGGGCCTTTCGGTGCCATGTAAGATTCCACCGACACTCGCAAGCCGCAGAGTTCGGTGAGAGATCGTACTTTCGACACCTCGGGACCTCGCGCCACGGATACAATGAAGTGGGGTTGGGAGGACGGTCCTTGGTGGGGTCCTGGTCGCGACGGCTGGAACGCAGCTGTGTGACACCCTGGACACGAATGTTCAGGGATTCCATCTTCTCCCGGACGACGCTCTCAGGCGTACCCCTACCCAGGGTTTTTTTTACCAGAAGCCGCACACAGCGGTCCTCCGGGAGCGTGAAGGTGTGGAAACTCACACCCTCCCTCCCATCGAGGGACCGCAGTGCGCTGACAGCGGCTCGGAACCCGTCAGCTGATGATGGGACGAGCATCAACTTCTCGCTCTTGAGTTGGGCCGTCAGACCGACAGGGCAGGATGCCCGTAACCAGGCCAGGAAGGCAAGGCTGTCACGAACACCTGAAAGAAAAATGGGCGTCTTGTTAGGATACTCTCCTGCCAGCAGGCAGGTGTTGGCCACCTGGGCGTTGAGAGTGGCGCCATCTGGCATGTCGTTCAGAGGCCCGGAAATGTCACTAGACATGCGCCTTTTGGTTGTCTCGGATGAGACAGCGGGTTCGGACATGTCCGAATCCATGGCTGTGGACTTGAGCGACCCACTTGGCTGACTTGGGGCGACGGGCCCGGCGAAAGAATATTCCCCTTTCACTTGTGGGGGAATATATCCCTGCTACCAACCACGTGAGCGAGTGCTGTCCACTGCAAAATAATTCTTCCCCTATAAATATCTTTTCGGTTTAGCTATGGGAGCAGAGTATTTACGAGACGCTACATTTAATCCAGTGTTGTCGGTTCGAAATTCTCGAGAAACGTTTGCATATCTTCAGCCTCCCAAGTTCCATATTTAACATATTTTTGGCATCCTACAGTACAAGCTGGCATTAATTCCTTAATCGTCAGATATAATTACAAGCATTTCACTTGAAACTCCATACCTATCACACACAATAATAAAACAGTGTATAAATAATGGTGTATAAGAATCCGAATTTAAATAGCAGCCCCTTCAAATTGTTTAATACTGGTATACACTAAAAGAACGCATGGTTCCGTGAAATGATCCACCGGTCCATTCATGCAACCAACTTGTGGTTCATCGATAACAACTCCGCCATTTTTTGGTTTTAGAAGCTACTAATTTTCATGTACACTAACAACAAAGAAAACAAATGTAGCAAAGTATACAGTACAGAACACACTTTTACGTAGTGTATAACAAAAAGCAGTTACTTACCTCGCATAATAATAAACACACGTAGAAAAGTAAACAAACATAAGAACAGAAACGATGAAAACACATGCTGCCAGTTTTCTCAACGACCGTTTCACGTACCAAATTACAAACTGAACAAGATGACACATGAATCCCTGCTACTCCCACGACCCTGTACGTGCATACTATTTCAACCGTATTAGAAATATCGAGGTGGTCCTTCCATTGCTAACTTTCATACATGGCAACGTTATTATAACAGTAAAATTGAAAGTGAAATTGGGTTCTTAGAGTGGCCTATTCTATTATTATGCGAGCGTGTAATGTATGATTCCTAGTGTTATATCAGCGAAATGACAAATTATCCGATGGCACAGCTATTAATAACAAGAAAGTCTGTATAATCGCTTTAAGCAGTTTAAAATAAAAATAACCATTACTTAACATATTGACTAAATTTATAGATACTTTAATCATTTATACTAGTGTTCCTGTACCTACGAGGAAACAGATTCCCGGAAACTAAGAACATATTTACCGTCTCAATGCTAGAATGAGTATTATCTCCTGCTCTTTAAAATAATCATATTCTTTGTCCTTTGACGGTGTGTTATTTACATTTTCAGTGCTTCTTTTTCATATATTTGAGCAGGACAACTGTAATTGTTTTCCGATGGATTAAGACTTGCTATTCGTTAAAATTTCTTTATACAGGAACACGATAACAGGACCATCCTCTAGTTTATCTTAAAGAAAGGCCTTTATGTTAATACAGGCTATTTCTTCAACGTAATTTCAATGCCGAATTACCGGGAATTGATAACTTAGGATATCGAGAGATTATTAGATCTGTATATATAAACATATGTGTATATATACCTAACATTCAAGAATAAAATATCACCTTGCATCAGAAATACCGGCTAAATATTACAGTTCTCTCGTACGCGATATGGAAACTTGGGAAGTATGAATGTCTTTACACTGCGTAGACACACAAATACTGTGGTATAAAGTGTACCGTTTTCACATTTCCGCTAATGAACCCGCGCACTAGAGGCACGGGCTATGTCAGTACGTGGGAAACGTCTTTTTATGGCAAGCCTCCATAGAGAGATGTGAAGTAGGAGATAAAATCTCTGTCACATAACACTGTCGCTTTCGGAAAGGTTTATCGGAGTTCCCAGACTGCTTTACTGTATGTGTATTTCTAACACATGTCAAAATGCCTAGTGACTGACAGATATGTCCGCTAGTTGCAAGATGTGTAACTGAGATACGGTGGGAACAGACCGTCGCAATGTCTACTGACCGATTGTAGGCTGTGGAATATACAGTATCATAGAGAGTGGTAATAATCATCGGATCACGTCGTTAGAAATGCTGGCATCTCGTAGCTGCGTTTGCTGAAGAGTGAAGTCTTCTGGGATATTGTGCTGTGTCTGGTAAGTAGTTCCTTCGAAACATCGAGGAACATTTACGCAGCGGCTCAGTGTCACATCCCAGAAGACTTGGGTGTTTGCAAACCGCCATCTTCTTTAGTAGTGTTTAAGGTAAAGATTTTTTCATATTTGTGCTGTTCTGGGATATTACGCAGCGTAGAATGGAAATTCCTTACCGGCTTTCGGGACAACCAATTGGTGTCTCATCTTCAAGAGCAAAAAATCTAAGATTTTCCTTGTCAACATCATAAAGGCATGTAGGCTGAATACAGTTATAGTTACATTCATTCTTAGCCTAGGCACTAGATGTGAGTGTCTAAGTTTAGGCCACGGCCGTTTTGCTACCGGAAAATATCCCCAGAATCTCTTTGGAAGTTTTGGAGAAGAGAAATATTTCTTCCACCTCTAAGGACGTTAGAACTCCGTACCGTCCAGTCAGTCACGTAATCGACATTCCGACTGAAATATCCCGACTGCAGTAATGTTAAATTAAGGGCCGAAATTTTTTGAAGATTACTGTCTTCTGGGGTGTAAGGCCTTGTATTCAGGATTTCAGTCTACACACTGCCACATCCCGGGAAACAGCAGAGACATCCCTGAGAAATTCAAACTTGAAACTGATTAATTTTGTTTCAAATATCTTGTGCTTCAAGTATTATCTCAACTTTCCCACTAACCCTACAATAAAATGAAACGAAAAAACAAGACGAACTAAAACAATTTAAACAAATACGCGGGCAGATAGCATCCTTTCAAAGAGATATTGATACTGACGGCATGTATCATAAGGTAAGGTAGCAGGAAATAAAATGCAGAACAAGATTGACCTTCCATTATTCCTGGTAATTTTTGTACTTCAAAGTCTGAAAGTGAAATTCAGTATTTCGTCTCTTCATGTCGTTTCGGTTTAGTAATTTCTATCAGATTCTTTGAGTCTGTTTGACGTTGTTGCAAGATATCTTATCATAAAGCTCTCTTATCATAAAGAGGCACGTATCTTGTACAGAACATTCGACAAAATAAAAACAATCCCTAAATTCAACTGTGCAGGCCCTTAACATTCCACGAATTAGAGGTTCCCAGAATTTCTAGACAATCGACACATGAATGTGGAAAGGTTTTCGATCAATTACTGGCCGCCTTTTCACCCCAGAAATATATATATGGTACTCATTTATGTTGGAGGCTGAGTCGACCCCAAAGTCCAAGTGCGGTCGGAAAGATTAACCCTTATCCTGCTAACGTGGAAAATATGGTGAGCTCCTAATAATGCCAGCAAATGGCAGATGGGATTTAAGTCGGCGTTTAAAGGGTTAAGTAGATGAAAACTCCATGACCCCATCGGGAACAAAACCCACAGCCTTCTGGCTTGTGGCGCCGTGCAGTAAATTAAAACCCTAAATTCTATAACATACGAAAGCACAACGTTTGTGAATTATGCCACTTTTCTGTCCCCATTTAGAAAGCCTTCTTCTAGTTATGCATTCATATTTCGTGCGAGAGTGCCGCTGGTGGTCTATTGTTATAAATCCGTCGGTTCTTATATATACGTCCTTAGATATTGTAGCCTGCGCCTTTGATGATAAAATGTTATATCTAGGTATAAGCATCGTTTAATTTATTAAGGTGACCTCAAAAAAGTCTCAACGTAACAGTTGCTTTATCCACTAGAAATCTTACATGGGCTGCCCTAGGACACGAACCGGGACAATAGAGGTGAGAATTCAGCGATCAGTAATCCGAGTAAGGCTAATAATTTTCTGTGACTTCTGGTCCAAATAGGTAACATTATATATGCCGTGCCACTTTGAAGGACAGTAAGGCAGACATTTCTTCCAACACATAACATTTGGCTCTAAGTTGCGAGAGCTCTTGCCAGAACAAGTAGATACTGTGGATAGCAGATTGGAGAATTGTGACCTAACGACGAGGAATAAATTGTCATCTGAACACGACAGAAAGTGTTGCAATAAATCACGGTGTCCTTCAAGTTTCTTTCAGTTACTCCCTGAAACCTTCCAACATCCTGCCATAATATAATGGGATATATGTGTGTAAGTTAGGGAATTTTATTTCTATAGCTGAGCCGTGACCGGAATTTTAACTTATTCAAGTCGTTTGTTTCACAACACTCTGCCGGCATTGTTGTATATAAATCATGTTGAGTTACGTGGTTTATTTTATTAATATTAAAGAATTGGATTACTGGTCAGTAGGGGTATGCAGCAAATGACAGTTTGAGTAAAAAACGGACGAAATTTATTGTGGGTTGAGTACAGAGACATTACAATTTGTAATTTTATGTATTTAGAGCAGGTCTTGTATCATTCAAAACTTTGTCGAGTATTAGGATGATTAGTGAATAATGAACTAGAAGATATATGGAAGGAAGCTGTCATGGTCTCACTTTAATTATAATCCTGACGTTTGTTTGGGGAACCCAAGAATTATATTAAATATATCAAGATCGCCGACGACCTCTCGAATACAGGAGCAGGGATAGCGTAGTCTGTATATCGACTAGGCTAAGGGCCGGAGAGTTTGAATTTCGAATCCCGATAGAGGAAATTGACTTTGACTGTGGGGCCTCTGCCATAACTTAGAAAACAGCAACCAGAAAGACTTACACAATCTTGACTGGAAACCTGGACGAAGAAGAAGCACTTGCTGTAGACAGACGTTTGCGAGAGTGGATAATATTCGGACAGATCTTGAAACAAACGTTCCTAAGCACATGAGACCAACTTCTTATTGCACTGATAAATATTTCTGCTGGTTTACTAGTACTATTGTCCTTGTTTGATATAATTCTTATAAAGTACTTATCGTTTAAGCAAAGATTCTATATACGCTGTACCATGGTTCAGGCGGTTAGTCGCCTGTCTCTCACCTCGGAGGCTGGAGTTTGATCCCAGTTCGGTCTATGTGAAATTTGTGGTAAACAAAGTGGCACTGTGACAGGTTTCTCACCCAATACTTCGGTTTTCCTTTGTAAGTACGACTATTATTCCACCAAAGCTCCATACTCATCTTCGTCTATATGTTGCTCTTACCAGAAGAACAAAAGGGTGAAACTTGGGACATTCTACAAAGCAATGCTATTTTAGATATCGCGGAGATTATTATAGCAATTACTTTCACTTTTTTTGCATACGACGATGTCCTTTGTGCGTGAATTTCCACTTTTCAGAAATTGTGGTACCTTCATGTACAGGGTTGAACTACTTAAGTCTGCTCAAATTATCTATCTAAATCAAATCTTTAATTCTGTGGGCTGAAAATGTGAATATAAGAAATTTCGAAGGGAATGGTAAGGTTTGTGTGAATACTAATTATGTTAAGAAATCCGGTGAATTATCTGTTTTATTTCTTAGTCAATAAAACCAACCTAACACACAAGTAACAAACAATTTAAAAGTATGGTTTTTAATACTCCTACATTTTCCGGCACGGCTGTGCCATCTTCAGGTGTTTCATGCAACTGATTTAAAATTAGCTAATGCATATGACAGATTATATCCATAACATTCTATAAATAATGCATTCAACGTCTAAATTCTAAGTACGGGTTGTTTAATATGTAAATATGAGACTTTAAATATAACCTATGACTGGACATTAAAAAATTAATTACGGAAACAAAACCAACAAATGCATAAATGTGTATAAAAGTACCTTATATTTTATACATAGTATACCTCTTACATGTTTTGGCCACACTTGTGGCCATTCCCAGGAAGATGCATAACGAATTATATACTTGTATTATAAAGTTTTATAAACTACTGCACAGATAACATATAATATAGTGTGTATATAATGTACATAGGGACTTAGCGTCTTATGAGAATAGAAATGAGGAAAATGAGAAAGTTGCCACCAGTTTAACTTAAAGATTTTAGGCAGCTAATAAAAAACGAGACAATAATTTAATGCTAATTTGCAGCATGAAATTCAAGGTATTTCTGATAGAGCAAACATACTGAAGAGAGACACTGACTACGATATTGATAATATAGTTGTTTGTAGAACGCTTATGTTAAGGAATGAGTAAAAGAGTGAATGCGCACATTGTGCAGACTGAGAATGAGCTCGACAAGCAAGGGCAGGGAATAATAAACAGTTCCAAAACAGTGCTAGCAAATATTAGTGAACAAAAGGCCGAAACTAAGTCAACTGTGGCGCATCCAAAGCAGGAAATAAATAAAAAACAATAATACATTTACAGTGTGATATAAATTGGATTATCAAGTGAAGTCAGATCAATCATTGAGGTTTGCAATAGCCAGATTCAAAGTGTAAAACTTGTTAAACATACGGAAATCATGATAACAAATAATGGTATAAGAAATCTGGTAGCCGAAATTACAGCAACTGTAGGTAACAACAATATGACAGCTATTTAACAGACTGGCATGTTTAGGACGACTGCTGTAGGTCAGACGGGGAGCACAGGGGGTAGAGTAGGGTCAGATACAAGTAGTCAGGGTGTGAATGCATTAATTGAAAATTTATGATAGGCGGGAAACAGTTTGGCATTGTTAGACATAGGCTGTGAAATGGTGATTCTATACGAACAGTTATACAAAAAATCGCGTCTCCTTGCATTAAATTGTCTAGAATTGCGTACGCAGCACCTCAATATTGTTAATGCTTTTAATGAGAGGAGTAAGAGTATAAGGTAATGTCGGAAATTCGGATAGGTTACAGTAAACTGGATCAAGATACATTAGCTTCTCCCCTTCTGTTAACAGACGCCATATTGGGACTACATATCCTGATCGACCATGCGCCTGAACTATGTTTTCCAGAGAGAAAAGTGTTTCTGAAGATTAATGATAAATGCTTTAAGTTAGAATTTAAAGGACTTTGAGAAGCCACAAGACTAAAGATCTTAGAAACTTCATTCGAGAATGATGTCAGAAATCTTGTACTAAAGTGTAATCTTTCGTGTGCCACACCACTCATATCAACTCATTCGGACATAGGTCAACTGAATTATCCGGCGCAAACTGAAGCTATAAGAGAAGACAAGGAAAGAGAGGTTAGTGACGGTGAGGCCCACAATGGTATACATTATAGCGAATACTTATTAAATGATGAATTACGTACGGCACAGGAAGTCGACAAATTTAACGTAGTTATTATGATGCCTTTCGATTGAACAGGGAAGGTCAGGTGGATGAAGATTTTGATGATACTAGTTTTGTTGGAGTGCTGCATAGTAAGGGGAATAATGATAATGATATCTCCGATTATGTTAGGCTCTGCTTGCCCACAAGCAACGTCCAGCCTATGTCAGCACGTCAAAAAACCAGAGGCAAATGTGAATTCTCCAGATGACAAGTTGTTAACAGCCGACCAACTCTATGGGAGCTAAAGTCTGTGAAAAATTGTATTAACACAACAGTAAGAGGAGCTATATGGATTGTTGCTTTATTACCAACAGCATTTGACGAAGAGACCAGGCAGATATAATGTGTTTGAATACGAATTTAAAATAGAAGAAAATATGCCTATTATTGCAAATAATGAGCTAATAACTTTTATGCCCTGAGGCCATGAGTTTGAGAACAGATACAAACAATATTTAGGGGCGGGATATTGGAAGAGTTGTATAAGGCATATATCAGCCCAATTACGCTAGTGCACCAGGAAAGAAGCTTATCAGCATGTGTCTGAATGCATGAAAAATAAAGAACATTATAGAAGTGGGTCGCTTTAAGGTACAGCCTATGTGCCAGCTGTTACAGAGATTTCATGGGTCCAGCTAAAAAAGAGCTCGGAACTCAGAAGCACATTCCTGCCAGTACTATTAAGCAAAAAATCTCGGAAATGGACCGCCTTTCAATCCCAAAGGAAGGTATTTACATCAGTAGCATATGGCTTCAAAAACAGCTTATCGGCATTTATACGGGCACTGAAAACATTTTTAGTGACGGCGTAGTGAATGATCGCGTGATTACGCGCGTGGATTATCTGCTTCTTCATTCTTAAAAAAATGAGAGGAAGAAGGTGTAAAAACTAACTCAAGGAAGAACCACAGTTTGAAAGTTAAGGAAAATTGTTAGATAACTCCGTCAGTAACACGGACAGAACAACATGAAAGAAGATAAATGGAAATTGAATAGAAACTTTTGACTATTATATGTTAGGTACACAATAATTCGTTGAGTATAAATGTGTAATTCACAATGCAATGTTTAGTTGACTTGAAAAAAGAAAATTGCCTATACCTCAAAATCGCATTGTTTACATGAATATTACATTAAAGTAAGGCTAGGATAAATTGTACAATGGGCCATGGAATATGAAAATTTGCAGAAGATTTATTGGCGACTTAGTATATATTTGTCACAAGCAAATGAAAGGATGAAAGCTATCAATTTATGTAGATGAAACATTTTTCAGATTACGGTAAAAGCTATATATATATATATGTGTGTGTGTGTGTGTGTGTGTGTGTGTCCGAAATTTAAAAAAAATGTTTTAAAGAATGACAAATAACATGCCATAGCCTGAGCTTTTAAAATTTTAAACTAGGGAAGACATTGATATAGGCAGTTTTGAGATAAATAAGTTAACAAGAGATAAAGTGGGTATGGAATGCTGAGCAGAAGGCACTCAATAATAAAAAATAAATAAATACGGTGTAGTAAATTAAAAAAGTAATGGGCTGATTTATGATTTCTTCATTAAATTAAACAGAATATGGTCAATATTCACTGCCACAAACTGGTTAATTAATACAAGTGTCTGATAACACAGATCAACAAAGATTTTATCCCATGAGGAAAAATGCCTGTTTCTCGTGTACTTTTGGACGCTGAACTCAAATATATTTCCAAAATTTCTGTATAAACCACACCTTTTACTGAGTGCCAGTGAGTAAAATGATGAAGATGTAGGCCAAGCTAACAACGATATGGATTGTTATCCAACATTTGCAGGAGCCTGTTCTTCCAATGAAACACACCTGCTGGCTCAAGGGGATCTGAATGATATCGTCCGTGGTTTAAACCTGTCAAAGGACCAAGCTAAAATTTTAGGCTCCAGGTTAAAGGAATCTTCTGCGCCAGAACACTAAGGTGTGTTTGTACTGTGGGCGCCATGAAGAATTCAAGGATTTCTTCTCCTAGGAAGGTGGTTCGTGTTTTGCAATGATGTTTGTTTTGTCATGGAAGTTCTTGGTCATGAATATAAATCAGATCGTTGGCGCTTGTTCATTGATTAGTCAAAAGTGCGCTTGAAAGTGGTTCTACTCCACAACGGAAATAGTTCCCAAATGTGGGTGACGCAAAAATCAAAGAGGTTGTATTTATAGGACCCCGGATCAGTGAGCTGATGTAAGACAAACTGTACGATGAAGACCTAATTGAGACTGAAAGAAATGCAGGGTTGTCATTTAAGAATATTTGCAAAGACTTCTTAGGAAATCACAAACCAGCGAACAATTATAATGTTGTGCAGGACCGGTTGACTTCGTAAAATGCTATGGGATGCAATATGAGTCTGAAACTCCATTTTCTGAGATCACACTTGGATTTTTTCTCAGAAAATCCCTGCGAAGTCAGTGACGAACACAGTGAAAGATTTCACCAAAACATTATGGATATGGAAAAGCAGTACCAAGGCAAGTGGATATCATTTATGTTGGCAGACCGTTGCTGGACAATGAAGAGGGATGTGCCTGATACCAAATACTGGTGAAAGTCATATGCCTCTACATTTTAGAGGGAAGTTTCTGCCTGTTTCATGAGCACATAAAGTACTATTTTGCACATTTAATTTCCTCTGTATCTTTGAAAATATGCCTGATAGAAAAATTCTGTATACATATCTGAATTCAGCATAAGAAGTACTGCTGAGTTCACTTATGGAAGTCCGTGGGACAAAAAAAAGTTAAATTTTGTTGATCAGTGAAATTGGTTATCTATCAAAAACGTCAGAGTGCAATTGTAGGAAATACTCATACGTTTACCTTGTGTAATAATTGTAGTCAAATGCCTAAGTTGGAAGATATATTCATGTGTTTAACCTTTTGTATCCATTGTATACAGTTCAAATATTGTTGTGTCATTTCTATTTTATTATTAAATATGTATCTCTTTCAGAATTGATGTAACCTACTATTAGTTTTAGATATGAGTTTGTGATTTTCTTGAATTAAAACGTATAACCGTTAGAGTTAAAGTTTAATGAGGTGTTAAAGTTATACGTTTGATTGATTGGATGGATTTGTTTAAAATTTAGTAATTTAGTTTGGGTGGAATGACGAATGTAACGGATTTGTAGCGGCTTAGATGGATAGAGAGAGTGACAGAGAGAGACGATAAGACCAGTAAGTCACGGGGAGATTATGCTAGTACGGTACGGGAACAGCATTACGTAAGTGAGTCAATAGAAACAAAGTAATTAAATTTTGACTGTTGATTCTATTAGGGAGTAGGGGATTTAAACATTTAGCCAATTGGGAGGAGTAATAATATCAGAGGGAGAATGAATTTAAAAGGCGCGAGTTGGAATCTTAAAGTAAACAAGTAGTCTGTTTTCTACCAAGGATGTGACATATTGTGTATGTAATACCGAGGATGGCAGTGCATACAGTTTTCAAAGACGCATCCATACATCCAATAATCGTGAAGTAATACAAAGAATATTTTATGGTGTACAGTTATTTATTCCCTTTTGCTACTTGGAACACTTAGATTCCTTGAGATTACGACATGCGAAACAACTGATGAGCTGGGATAGGTTATAAACGAAACGGTATTGTCTGTGTGTGTGTGTGTGTGTGTAGTGCGCTTGGCTTTTTTCTTTAAATTGTTTATATATAACTGACCAGCCCAGTAGAAATTACAATTATTTTTTCTTAGAAAAGGAAATTTTATCGAGAGACAAAACGACGAAGGGAAAACTACTTGAAGGACATTGCGTAGGGTCAATACTTGTAACACAAAAGTGCAATGGATGAAGAAGATTTCAATCAAACTGCCTAAGCTGAAGACTGTCAATCTGCCTAAACGTAAATAGATGTTATTTTAGAAGAAATGTGAAGGATGTAATTGGTTGTGGCGTTCGAATAATTTTACGAAATTTTACTAGGCAAAAAAAAAAAAAAAAATTTTTCCACAGATTAAGTATAAATGTCGCACGAAAAGAAATTTTATTGGCATGAAATTTGTTTTATTAGATAGATGTGTTGAGAGAGATTGACACATTAGGCAAGTGTTGGAGTGCAAGGTAATTAGGACATCTGAGAGGGTTGTGTTAGAGCATAGTA
>Ga0268261_10001861_pt1 | contig 14840 bp, 9 predicted proteins | sample TergutNc150P1_FD_190353 | JGI IMG/M metagenome (GOLD analysis project Ga0268261, IMG submission 190353) | Nasutitermes corniger P1 segment gut microbial community from laboratory colony in Florida, USA - Nc150 P1 (SPAdes) (version 2) | ecosystem: Host-associated > Arthropoda: Insects > Digestive... | reverse complement strand
CAAATTATTCCTTCATTCCATTGATTGGGTAATTGTTCTTCCTCCCAAATCATTGTTATCAGTTTGTGTATTCTTTGTTTTAATGTTCTTCCTCCTTGCTTAATTAACTCAGGAATTATATTGTCAGTACCTCCCACTTTATTACTTTTCAGTTTATTGATTATTGAACATACCTCATTGTATGATGGAGGTAATATTTCTCTGTCCATCCAGATGTCAGTTGTTGTTATTTGTGTCCTGTAATTGCTAGATAATTCATCTAAATCTGAGTTCAGGATTGTGCTAAAATATTCTTTCCATCTGTTAAGGAATGAACTACTAATAGCAACATAAATTCATATAAATAAATATGGAAATAAGCTACATTTAAAACTGTTGCAGGCACCATTTATATATTTAAAATACACACCTTAGGTCACACACACTTGTACTTCAATTTTATGAACTGCTTTTTTAAGAGACAATGGTTGTCAATGTCTGAAATAGAGGCTCTACTTACACCTATGGCACTAATGAGAAATACACCTGCTGTCTATGATGCAGAGGAAATAATTTCTTGGACTTGAGCAGTGTCACATTTAAAATGTGGTTTCAGGCTCCAAGCCATATTTACAGCAAAGTGAAAGTTAAATCATATTTGAAAATTTGTGTGTTAGAAGGAGTGCAGAAAATATATTGGGTAAGTCTACTATACACTACTGGGGCACACAGTAGCACAGTTGCTTCAGGCACTGCGCTACAAGCCAGAAGGTGTCCATGGAGTTTTTCATTGACATAATCCTACCAGCCACACTATGGTCCTGGGGTCAACTTACCCTCTAACAGCAATGAGTACCAGGAATATTTCCTGGTGGGGTAAGGGCAGCCAGTGCATAAGGCTGACAACTTTACCACCTTCATGTGCCAACTGCCTTGAAATCTGAGGGCCTCAACCTCCTGGAACCCTCAAGGCCTGTCCAGGCCTTCTTTTACTACACATCACTAGCTAATATACATTTGTCATTTCACACACACATGACCAATAAAACCCAATAAACATATAATTCAGATCCTGGTATATTGATTGTTTCAAGAACAAATATAAGTACAGTACAACTAGCAAACCAAGATGTGTGTCCAGACATGTTAAGTGGTTATAAAATTTATTACTAGCACTTTGAGTTCAATAACAATACTGTGCAGGTTCAACTACCACATTTCACTGAATATGAGATGACCCTGCATATAAGATGTTCCCCCTCACAATCTTCAGTTATGAAGAAAGTACCTATACAAAACATATGCAACATTTGCATATTTATAGGCAGATACCCCATTTTCAGATGACAAATTGCAGAAAAATATAATTTTATATTAGGGAAAATGCAGTATATTATTTTTATGTCCAATTATTTTATGTCTTCTTCTTCTTCGTGCTTTCAAAATTCTGCAAAAGAAGAAAAATACTTGTAACCTCAGGAAAGCAATGGTAACATTTTCCGCATGGAAGCCATTAAGGCATAGAAGGGAGCAAAGGTGTAGTTCCACTGGTTTTTAACCTAGACACGAGGTGGAGGTGAGTGATAACCTTCACAGCCCAAACACTTAATACCCAGGGAAGGACCCCACACTACACATTGAACAGAAGGCTGAATGGGCTCTACATGGACATTTTAGAGACGAGAAAAATGTTTGGCCTGTATTGATAACAGAATCCCATTATCACCCAGCCCATACCCAAATCAGTACACTCACTACCCTATCCCACCTTCCCAATAATATCAGACAAAAAAATACTAATATAAAAAGTAAATCATTGTCACAAGCCTGTACATTTTAGTTCACAATTGTTGCCTTAACATAGGACTATCGTGTTATCATATTTCAGATCAATATTGATGATTTACTGTAATGTCACTTGTTTTAATTTTGACACACATTTACGAACTCCTTTCAGCCTGAATCTCTTCAAGCCTATCGCTTACTTCACAAACCATCAGGTTTACCATTAAAAAATTCTACACAGTGCTCACATTGCATCTATATGTTGTGTATGGATCTCCAAACAGTGACTTCTGCCTTATACAACATTAGCAGATAGGTTCTGTATAACCGATGTGGAGAGTTTTAACTGTATAAAACAAACTAAGCCCTTAAATAGGACATATGTATATTGTCTTTGAAGGGTTAAAACATATAACCAGATGAAACCTGAATCTGAAATCTAAAAGTGATGCTGCATGTCACACATCTACTTATTGTGTTTACATAATAAACAACATTACAACATTCTACTCACTTCTACAAATAACAATACAACAGAATATTATCCCATTTCCTCTGAATTCCTTTTACAAGAAAAAATAAAATTATATGAGTAATATTAAAATGCCTACTTTGTGCACATTTCATCACACATGCACACATGTTGTTGCCTTATGACTTATGAATCAATTAACAAACATGATATAGATATCTTCTCACTCAGGTTCATATTTCTTAATTGCTTACAATCATCAATATCTGCATTACATGCAGTCTTGCAAAGTTTTGCAGTGACAGTGATATGACCACATCTCAGACCTTTCTGGCTGTGTGTCCCATTGCTCTCAGCCAATCCTTGGTACAAATGGCCATGCAGCACAGTGTAATTTCACTAGGCACTGCTTTATTTGCAGCCAACCTACAGCAGTGTGGCACAGTAATTTTTTCACCTGCTTGGGGCAGACTTCTGTTATGCTTCACTGCTGCAAGTTATTTAAAAATATTGACCGTGGCAAGAGTCACAGATCAGATTCTGGTGCAGTCGTGTCCATGCAATTGCTCTGTACGTACATCAATCACAATCTTCAAGATTTTGTCAGCTCTAAAATACTTGCTTCTGAGTAAGGTTAAAAAGAAAATAAATATAACTAAACATTTTCCCACGTGTCAGTAATTGATGGAGGGTGGGGACAGAGGATAGACGACCATATTAACCCTTAGGGTACTAATGTCATATATATATATACGGAGCGCATAGTCTTGATGTTTCTAGATCACACACTACGACGCACCACAGTCAGTAGGACTCCTCTGGATGAGTGATCAGCTCGTCAGGTAGAGGTCTCTGCGACGAGCTGATCACTCGTCCAGAGGAGTCCTACTGACTGTGGTGCGTCGTAGTGTGTGATCTAGAAGCATCAAGAATATGCGCTCCATATATATATATGACATTAGAAGCCTAAGGGTTAATGATTTAATCATTATCCTGCTAACATTGAGAAAATGGTGAGCTAATAATGCCAGCAAATAGCAGATGGGATTTAATTCAGGGCTTAAAGGGTTAAGTTTTGAAGTCACTAACAGTAATACCTAAGCAGCTTAAATAAACTGTTTCACTCATAGTAGACTAGAGGTCCTGTACAAACAGTACAGGGCCTCTAGTCTACCAAGAGTCTGACAGTGCAGTACTATAGCAAGCTCCTTCCACACTTTATTACATACCATTTGTGCAGCTCTGAATAAAGAATCTGCCACAGCATGTCCAGTCTGCTGCACCATCTGGTATAGGTAACCATTCTCATTCTTAAGGAGCAGATGAGGGTGATCAAACTCCTGTAATTTAAAACACAATGAACACAAGAACCTTTCCTTTAGATGCAGGGTTCCTGATTCACGTGCTTTGCATTCGTGTGTTTTAATTCTGTTTCCACCTTATAAATTCATAGCATAAGTATTGGGTAATGAGACTCCATGTTGCTTATAACAAGTAACCAGAATTTAACGTACTTCATGCCCCCAACTAAATCTCTAGATGGCAGTTTATCTAAGTAATTAATAAAATACACATGTTTATGCTTTAATTTCCTTGTTGGCAAGATTGTGTGTGTGGTTGAAGTGATATCTGTGAAGGAGGGAGGCAGTGTCTCTTTCTTTTCCATTGATGTGTTTATCACTGTCTGTTCTCAGCCTGGGCAGTGTGTGTAGCTTTATGTAACTATGTGCTGCAGTGTGTGGCTGGGCACAGCAGTGGTTGTGCCACAGTGATGATGAACCCCACAGTCCACAGACTGAACTAAATACAGTCCACTTATATCAGCATTAGACAATACTATCATAAAAATCAACAGCAATATAAATTTATTGTACCAGAATGTCCTGTAATCTCCTGGTACCATGGAGTTGTCTCTGTTTATTTTAAATGAGGCTCAAAAACCAGAATCCCTTCATAACAGAAAACCTGCAGAGATGGTTTAGCCAGTAAGGAAGGAAGTAATTATACAAACAGTGACAACGGCTGTGTAATGCAAATAAAGGCAAAATTCTCTTAAAAGATTTAATTTCATTCTTCCTCCCACTGTTTCATTCCACTTGCTTCACCTCTAGACAGCTCTACTCAAGGTTATGCCCACTACTGGCTTGCAACAACTATCACTGAACCTGCTCTTTCCCTGTAAAATGCAACTGGTTCTCTCAAGCAACACATTCTATTTGCTCTACCCAGCAGATGAAGTGGAAAGCTTCTCCAAAAGTCAGGTAAAAAATTAACAATCAATACAGCATCATATCCCAGGAGATTAATTTTCAATTCAATATTAATACCAATGGAATTCCATACTGATAAGACTTTTCTGAAAAAAATCACACCCCTTTGCTCTGTATCTCTACCCTGATAAACAAGATGACATATGTGCAAAAATATACAACTTGTGAAGTATAAGAAATGACACACTATTGTTTCTCTCCCTTGTGCATTAACCCTGATACATAAGATTTTTGAGATCCACCTTTTATCACAGACACTGCATAACAACTAACTTTAATTTATGTGAATGAATGAAGAAGCACTCCAAAGAAAAACTCTTCTGACAAGATGATGAGATGAAAACTCGTGGCAGTGGATGAAAACAGTCAGTCATTATTTCTTCACTGCAGGAACTAAACTTGGGGTCAACTGCTGGGACCAGTATTTCTTGTTCTTTGAAAATCTATGTCAAAGTAGTAAATACAAGTACAACATGCCCTCACATACGACTTATGGAAGACTAATGGAACTGCATAGGTAAACAGTTTCCTTCCACGTTAAACAGTATAAAATTTATTAACTCACCACAACAGATCCAGCATCCATAACAAGAATCCGATTACTGTCAATGATTGTGTGCAGACGATGTGCAATGGTCAGCACTGTGCAATCAACAAATCTGCGACGAATTGTTGCTTGGATCAGTTCATCCGTTCTGCAGTAATAAATATAATTATTCAACACAAAGTAAAGAACAACAATTGTCTTCATCAATAAATAACTTTGTTTGACGTATTTAAGAAAGATATGTGGGTAGTGACATTTATGATTTGCAAAGCATACAGAACAAAGGGGGAATGTCCATGTCAAAGAACTGCCTTTGAATTGGACTGGAGGAATATAAAACATATGAAATTTTGATGATAGGCATTTACCTATGAACCATTCACTACATAAGAACTTGCATTATGGTAAAAGAATTACATCAGCAAATGTCTGTACATTAATGTCATTATAATGTGATACAGACTGTAACGTGCACATCTTGAATTGCATTTGCACTCACTGTGGATCCACATTGGCTGTAGCCTCATCTAGCACCAGAATCTTGTTGTTCCTGAGGATGGCACGGGCCAGACACAAAAGCTGGCGCTGCCCCACACTGAAATTAGATCCACCCTCAGACACCTTGTGGTTCAGACCAGCAGGCAACTCGTCCACAGCCTGTTTCATCTCCACCTCAGCTAGGGCAGCCCACAGTGCAGCATCTGAATACTGGTTGAATGGGTCAAGATTCTCTCTCAGTAAGCCAGAGAACAATACAGGTTCCTGCGGGATGATTGAGATCTTGGATCGCAGGTCATGGAGTCCAATTAGAATGGTGTTCACCCCATCAATGCGAATATAGCCAGAAGATGGATCAACCAGCCGGAATAGTGCTGTGATTAAAGAGGACTTGCCTGCTCCAGTCCGACCCACAATTCCTACCTGAATGTAAATACGGGTATAGTAAATGGCAAAGAAACTGTAAGATGTATTCACAGCCGCACGATACACGTAAGAATATTTCTCTGAAGAGCAAAAAGAAATTCTTTGCTCATTATAGTAACCACAGACTAGATGAGGATGTACCTCTGTATGACTTCAAGACCTTGGCTTAACCCTCACAGTGAAAAATTTATTGCAATGGCACCAAAGCTGAAATACATATGTTCATGCACTGATCAGACTGTCTGTTGTCAATTTCATAATGCTAGATTGCTATATTTAACTTCCAACAGTGACAGCAGGGGAAGGAAACCTATGTCAGTATGAAAGAGACACTACATCACACAACTGTTACGTGGTGAGCAGTTTCACAAACCATGTAAAAGAAAATGGACTGAACTCAACAATTATTGTTGTTGTTGCTACTGCTGCTTTTGTAGTTACTACCAGCAAAACAGTAATAAATTTACCTTGATACTTATTAATTCATTCCATTTACAGACACTGTCAGTAGCTCAAACAATAGTGTCAAGTGGTAGATGAAGAGTGAATTGGCAAGGATGTGTTAAGAAATTGCTACAGCATAATTTGAGGTGCTAGATTGGCATTTATGTACACAACCAGAGGGAAATCATAAAAACCCCAAGCCAGGACCACCAGCCTCGCCTCTGGGCAGCAATATGTGTCCTGGAATTCCAGATACCAAGCACATGTGCTACAACACACTGGACTGCAATCTTTGGTGAAAATGAATGTATGGCATTCTCTGAAAATATGGAGACCAGCAATGAAAAGGTTAACAATGGCACAATATTCTCACCTTCTCTGCTGACCCAATGGTCAAGGTGACATTCCTCAGTACAGGTTGTTCATTACTGGCATATGAGAGAAAAACTCGATCAAAAGCTATTGTACCCTCTGCTGGCCAGTCTTTAGGTGGACTTTTATCTGAAATGGAAAAACCAATTACAACAGGACACAATTTTCTTACAAAATTCTAAACTCAATCTGAAGCCACAAGAAAACCTTCTGTCATATGTAGTGTGGGAGCAGTAAATCATCTCAGTAAACAGCACATTTTTGGAAATGAGTTTGTAAGTTTTGTAATCCTCAGCAGCTACGTAAAGAAAAACAAATACAGAAAATAAATCTGCACTTATTAAAACCCTTTCAATCCTCATGTAATTATTATAATATTTAAAATTCAGTTCATATCACACAAACAATACACTGTCTCCATTACAAAGATAAGCTGTCTGGGGAAATAGAAGATAAACAGGTAAAGTTGTCTCCATAGTTCATCAAGCACCATGTCTTGGGAGTGGAGGTATAGCTACATGCATTCTTAACCTCAGCACTGGATGGAGGCGAGTAGTCAGCAACATGCTTCAGCCACTTTACCCACAGTAAAGAGAGCCTAGTACCCACTAGATAGCTAAGTTCAGTGGGCTCCCGAACCTATGTGGATGCTCTGGAAGAGGGTTACATCCCTTGCCCCTGCTAGAAATTGAACTCAGTCATCCAGCCTGTGGCCTATTCACTACACTAAATGAGCTATCCTAGCAACCCTGAACTGAAAATAATACTACATAAATTATTATTATTAGTGTTTTATATATATATATATTTTTTTTAACATGTCAACTTTAATTTCAAGCCTGAGTAACATAACTTATTCAACCTTCATCATCTGAAGATATGGATTCCGAACCTCCCAGTATGACACTGCTGAATCATTTTTTATAAAGTGTTATTTAATGATGCTATCAATTGCTGAGATTACATAGTGTTGGCTGAGAGTCATATAATAATTCAGGAATAACAATGTACTGTCCAGTAACAGGCCATATTAAACATCCCAGTTCTAGAGGGCTGATGGCCGTACTTTAGATCAGAATAACAGTATTAGTATAGAACAATGTAATACTCAGCCAGCTGGCCTGCCCTCATGCAATGTAACAATAAAGCAATGTCCATCCAGTACAGGTTCATATTTAACTACTAATACATTATTGTGACACTGGTAAGAACAACAGCCATAACACAGACTGCTCATGCCATACAATTCTGCTCACCAATTCCTTAGAACCATGACAAAAAATACTCTCAGGCAGCATGTGGTGATGCAGTCTCCAATTATGGAATATGAAGAGCAAAGCAAAGATAAAAATGCCTACATGACAAGTTGCTGTGAATACGTTGAGAAACATGAGGTGCTAATGACCAGACTTCTTGACTTGTGACTTGATAGCACAAATACAGACCAACAAAAAATGAATGGTCTGTTTTTCATTAGGTTTATGACACAAAAATTATGACACTTACTAGGAAGGCTCTCAAGTGGAGGCTCACTTGGAACAGCAGTGTATTCCAAGATACGTTCAACTGAAGTCATCTGATTTTCCATTTCAGCCATCTGTCGTATGCCCCACTGTAGCAATCCTGTAAGGCCAATGGCCTGTGTTATGGCCAGACCCACATTACCACCATACTGTACTGAAATTCAATGACATATAAAATATAATGCAGTGAAACAACTTGGAAGATTGTTTAAAAGCTGTCAAAAGACTTATAAATTACTTAACAATACCTTATCGCTTTCCCTACAGTTTGGCAGAACAATGCACTGTGTATACATATGCTGTGCCCTAGCTTTGACATCAATGGTCTATGATCTCCTATCATTCTGTCTGTGGATATGTATAGCTTTATCTAATGAGCCCAAAACAACAGACTAGTGTGCCAGATGCAAACTCTGACAATCCCTCCTAACCTTGGTAATTGGCAGGTATGCTAAAATTTAAATTAATAAAAATCATGGCAATTTAAAATGGGTCAGCACTTTCTACTACAACCTATATGTATGTAAGTACTTCTACCTTCTTGAATACAACTACAGTTTAGTAGGAAGGTAAAATTGTCTCAATGTGTGCCATGAAAGCATATACAAGAATGGAGGTATAGTTCCATTCAACCTTAACCTTGGCTCTAGATGGAGCTGAATGGTCAACTTCAGACTCTGGCAACTTGACCAACTGAGACAGCAATGCCCCCCCATAACTACTGCACAGGAAGCTAGGTGGATCCCAGAATTGGTCTGGACACTGGGAAGACAGAAATCTACTTTATCTGCCAGGAATAAAATAACAATTCCTCTGTTGTCCAGCCCCTATCCTACCTGCTACACCAACAATTTAGTAGTACCAAATCTATAACGGTATAATGGTCAATGAATTAACAAAACAACATATTCTGATAGTAACAGAACTGAAGTATTCCAGTCAGAAGAGGATCTACCTGACCTTTACCGGCCACATACATAATCCAACTGACTGAGCAATGCAGTTTTAAAATACTCTTACCATTATCCTTTGGTTACAAGAAGACTGCCAGTCCCTTAGTACCAGCAGATTTAAAATCTATACTTTTGGATGATGATGGTTAAACACAGCTTACATACCTCCACTCAATATGAGAAAGCTGAAAGTAACAAGAGCGATGTATATCACACAAAGACCATCCAACCATAAGCCAAAAGCTCGATTTACTGCAATGAACAGGTAATGACAGCTTGAATGCACATCCTGAAAACAAAAAGTGTACAGTAAAACCAACTGTACATGCCAACACACATGACAACTTTTATGACAGAGATCAATGCAGAAAAATCTTTTCAATACATGAGATCAAGATGAAAAAATGTAGGTTAAACAAATGACAAGGGAAAATAAACATTTGTAGTAAACTCACTTGAAGTTTGTCAAACTCCTTCTCTAGTACAGCCTGCGCACCAAACGCTCGTATGGTGGTCAGACCTTGCAATGATGCATTAAGATGGGAAAACACAGGGCTACGTGCTGAAACAAGTTCAAACATAAATTTAAGAACACTCTACCTTGAAAAATGTTGGAAAGTGAAAATTACATGACAAAAAATTACATTTCTAAGGTTGACAAAGACTTGTTTGATCAACGAAGCAAGTAAATTCTTAAACAGCCACTAAGTTAAAGAAGTTAACATGCAGTAGCTGTATAGTAAATGTAAGGAAAAAATTAATGCACATGCAGGTTTGGATACAATAAGATACCAGTTTAACAGAATGTATGAAGGACACATCATAGAAGATATATGCCACTTTATATTTTCAACATCCATGCATTAAAGAATATTTATACTATGTAACAAAACAACAAATGCACATCAATAAAATATTTTTATCACATTTTAGCATTCACTGACATGTTTCAGTCACTTCTGCAGCCATCATCCAGGGCGTCATACAAGAATACTAACAATATACAAACAATTGTACAAAATGTATAATTAGAATGACCTAGGCGGTTTTAATTATACAATTTGTGCAACTGCATGTATACTGTTTGCATTCTTGTATGACACCCTGATGATGGCAGCAAAAGTGACCAAAATGTTGGTGAATGGTAGTATATGATAAAACCTATTTTAGTGTTACATAGTAAGGTATTTGCCAATTAATATATTATAAAAGCATTAAGAGAAACTGTATTTATATAGTCACAGTTACAATCAGATCTACCATTAGACAATATATTATTACATTTGAGAGAATTATACACTTTTATTTCAGTGTTCTATCACTACATATTATGGCTAAGCTTTAACCATCCTCCAGGAACTGGTGACAACCAAAAGAGAAAAAGGAAAGTGGTTACCTTTATATATATAGGCAATGAAGTTAATATTACAAAACTATTTAGGAAATTAGATAGAGGATTTTCCTATAAAACTAAAAATATTGGCAGAATCCTCAATATTAAGAAGACAAACACATAACAACAGCATCTACCATCTCTAAGAGTCCTGATTGTGCACATAAATACATCAGGCAAACATGCAGACAGTTTAAATTTTGATATCAACAGCACTTTAAAAACAGCAATAATAACTCCACAGTTTCCCAACGCGTACTAGATAATGGACATGCTATGGCACCTATGGAAGATACCATGGACTTCCTGTACAGAACAAATAGGGGAAAGCATTTGGATACTGTCTAAAAATACTATATATATATATATATATATATATATATATTGTGAAACTAAAAATGGTACCCAAATCAATGACAAGAATACAGTCACCAAAAAACAAAATCTTCAACATACTAGTACAATATGAAAATAGTTGGATGACATCATAGCACCAAACAACATATACATTGCACATCACTTATGGCAGTCAGTATGTACCGAACAGCTGTGAAGGAGCGTGATGGGATTCAGCACTTCTTAAGCAGTGTGAAAATTTCAACATTATTAACCTCCCAGCCAAAACAAGTAAGTAAACTATAAACCTGGTGAAAGTGCAGTAATGATGAAACTCAAACAGGCAGAAATCCACTACAATATAATTAATATTTACAGGAAATTATAATGGACATGGATAAACAGCTACAAGCCTCAACAAGCCCAAAAAGGCCATGTACAATATACTATTCCATGGACTTTATACTGCACATTCTCTGACCATACCAAAATATCATATGAATCCTCCTTCAATCATATTTTAATAATGTTTTTATCACTCTAATTATTATCAAAACAAATTTGACACAGCAAACATGTACCAGTTTACTTACCTACTCACTTACTCCATGGAGCAGAGTCCTTCTTGAGAAGCTATCAGGTTCTCAGCTAGTCAAGAAATTCCCCACATTTTATGGAACCCAAAGGTTTATCACCCATGTACTGGTCCATTTGTATAAACTGACAATTCAGTTACTACTATCTTTTAATACAGTTGTACACAGTACTTTTTATGAATTTTATTGGCCTGAAGATGACCAAATTAGGTTGAAACATGCTGCCATATTAAAGTATATAACAGAAACTATTTGTGTTTTACAGTGTCATTTTTGTCTCATAAATTATTAATTAGTTTTGTGTACTATCATTAAGCACAAGAGGATGCCTTACACAGAGGTAGAACTACCAGCAAAACATGAAAATTTATCATTAATATATTTACATAAGCTATGGAAGAAGACGATGAAAATTCAGAACACGATAAGAGGACAGACAGAAAAAAGCCAGCACAAAATTGTCTTGAAAACTGGAAAGGAAATGGGAACTTCGTATCATAAGTGAGTAACCAATCCTGATCCAGGCAATGTGAACTACAAAGCACAAACTGTTGAACTGTGGAGGCTAAATGTAGCAGCAAGAATTCATTGTCTTCATAAAGCACAGCTGAATGCAACAGAGTCAATTCTGGGCATTAACTATGCTAAAGCAATTCACTAAATCTTTGTTGTCATATATAAATTTTGATTAAAACTGGATAACAGTGATAGGCACTGTACTTGATGAAATTCATATGCTTCTACATGCTTCTTGGTGTAACTCAAGAAAAGCATATTGGAGTAAAAGATATTTCAAACAAAAATTCTAGAGTAAAACAAAACACATTTTATGGTCAACACATTTTCTCCATGAGTCTTACAATTACTGAGGTAATGAGATAAAAGACAGACAGCACATCAAGCTTGCTAATCCAAGCATACATTTCTTAACAGTACAATAAATTCAAAGTATAATGTAAAATATGAAAACAGTTGCCACTTACTGATACCCTCAAGTCTCTTGATACTGCGTGATGTAGGAATATAGTACATCCTGAGTAGAAAAAACAGAACCAGCATCACTACTGTTGGGATCAATGTCCAGTAGTTCGCCACTGCTACTACTACAAGCACACCGATTATCATCAATGTTCGCTGTAATGAGACAATCTGAAGTCACAATCAAGTACTTCAAAACTATAGCAGTCTGCTGCTGACTACAAAGGGCAGTCTTATTGGCACTGTACTGACTCTCCACCCGAAAAAAGGTAAGCATTGTCAGGCCATTCATGTTTTTCAGGTATAATATTTTTGGTTCTGATCAGAGTTAAAAAAAACACTTTTTTATTCTTTGGTTATTTATTGAAGCCTTTCAATAGCTCGGACTACAGTAAAGAACGTTGAATGAAAGGACAGTTCAAAAATAATAAATTGGAAATGCTGCCAAATAACGTGGTCATGGCCCAATCTGAAGTACTCTCCTGCCACATGCCTGCAGTGACAGTGGAAAAGCAAAAAACTTCAGTCCAGATACCTGGCCTTGGGGCTGAGATTTAAACACAGGACCTCCCAAATATAAAGCCAATCACTAGACCAACACATGAAGTTATACACAGTTTTGTTGTCATGTTTCCCTGGTAACACAAATGCCATCTTGGTCTCACGAAAATCGTACAAAGTTCCACTGTGTGCAATTAAATTATTCAGTGTTATTTGATGTTAAAATGGCTTACCTGCAAACAGTCCATCATTGTTTCAGGCAATACTTCATCAACTGCTCCCATATCCTTGGTGAAACGGTTCAGTATTTGACCTGTAATGTAACAACAGTAGGAAGATATCATTTTGTGAACAGCTTACAAGCACTACAATACCACTTCACAATCTATTACATTCAGTGAACAATATTTTGGGCACATATTACTCCCGATAAAACTCTTCCATTTCCTAATAAAATAGACAATTTCATGTAACATAGTTGAAACAGAAATTCTGACTTCTGTTTCAAGAGAGACTTGTAGAATTGGATATAAGATTCTTGATTAGTGAGTTTAGTAGGAATGATCCCTGATAAAACCTGCATTCAGATTTTCTTGTTCACAAACAAAAGCCTTTACATCTGCTAGAGATTACTCATTATGGGTGTGAGGAATACAAAGTCCACATTAACCTGCAACTACCACATGCGTCAAAGTTTTCCTGTAACTGAGATATAAATGCTGAATGTTAAAGGTTAATGTTATGTCCCCTCTGTTGACCATCATTCTTACATTAATCTGATTACTCAAAGAGAATAATCTGCCTTCCAGATTCTTATAACTCAAAACTGGATGCCTATAACTCACAAAGAGGGCAGAACCAAAGAAAAAGCATGAACAGAGGCATTTTCTACTATCAGAAACACTTTTTACAAAAGACTTGGAATACTGAGTTACCTGATGGATTGTTATTAAAGAACCACATTGTAGCTCGTGAGATACTGTTGAACATTGCGTTGTGGAGATTTATGGAAGAAGTCATACACAGCGAGAAGAAGAAAAATGTACTCGCCAGGGAAAACACAACAATGGCAATCACAAACCCCATGTATACAAAAATACATGTCTCTGTGCTGGGCATCCAGCTCCACTCAGTGACATTTGCTGAAACAACAGCAGTACCATCCACCCAGTTCCAGTCACTAATATCAGTCGTAGAAACAGCAGTAGCATTCATGTCTAGAAACTGTGCAGTGGTGTCATTAATAGCAGCATCATTTAAGTTGGAGGCAATCCCACTAACAATTGAAGACCTCCATTCTTCTACATTAGTCCTATAAAAAGAATTTAAAAAATGAGTGTAAGAATCTATACGTAAATTAACCCATATGATTAGTTATATTCTATTCAATAACCTTTATATGACCAGGCTGGTACTTAATTTTAGCACATGGTTTATAAAATATATATTATTTGAATAGAAAAAGATAAAATTATGAACAAACAGTATTTTGTGAGGGGAAAATAAAACAGAGATTATACATCATGTGTTAAGATGCAGAAAATTTCATTGTTTTGCAAAAACACCTAATGAATTCCTAAGGGCATTTTATTTACATGCATTCACATATGGAAACGCAGGTCATTTAACCCTTTAAAGCTCGAATTAAATCCCATCTGCTATTTGCTGGCATTATTAGGAGCTCACCATTTTCTCCACGTTAGCAGGATAAGGGTTAAATTATTAACCCTTAGGTGACTAATGTCATATATATATGGAGCACCCATT
>Ga0268261_10001860_pt1 | contig 14841 bp, 9 predicted proteins | sample TergutNc150P1_FD_190353 | JGI IMG/M metagenome (GOLD analysis project Ga0268261, IMG submission 190353) | Nasutitermes corniger P1 segment gut microbial community from laboratory colony in Florida, USA - Nc150 P1 (SPAdes) (version 2) | ecosystem: Host-associated > Arthropoda: Insects > Digestive... | reverse complement strand
TGTGCTGCGTCGTTGTGTGTGATCTAGAAACATCAAGAATGGGTGCTCCATATATATATATATGACATTAGTCGCCTAAGGGTTAAAGTGTTTGATGAGTTGGACAGGGAAATGATCATTGGTGCTATAAGATGTCATTATGAAGTCAACTTATTGGTGATGCATATTATCACAAAAATATGAAAATTAAACTAGGAACAGCACTGAGCCTACTGCTTCCTTGAATGTTAAAATTTCTTGTTTATGTATGTAATCACGATTCCTTCCTAAAAAAGATGAGAAGAGACGTGTGCATGAGGATAGAATACGAGACACAGAAATGGCTGTCAGTTCATGGTGCTGTGGTTAGGGACAAGGCTGTACATTTATATAACCACTACACAGCATATGGAAGTGAGGAGAAGGGCGACTTCCATGCCAATAAAGGATTGTTTGAAAAATTCAAGAAGCAGATGGGTCAACATACTGTAAATAGAATTGGAGAATTAGCTTGAGCTGATCATGTGGCTGGCACCAGCTACTCAGAGCATTTCAAGAAAACAATTGAGAAGACGGACTATTCCTAACAGCAGTTGCTTAAAGTCAGTGAGATCAGTATGAAAAGTTTTATCCAGGTTTGAAAGTCTTGAAGGATTGTATCAACCTTATCTGCCATTGTAATGCTTCAGAAGGGTGAATGATGAAACGTGTGCTGATCAGCCACCCCTAAAATCCTTGCATCCAAAGAGGGCAAAGAACAAAATCTGTTTTTCAGTGTTTTGAAGGTTTGATTAGAAGGCTTGGATGTTAAAGCAGCTATTGCCAAATTTGTTTAAAAAAACTGCTTTGTTGATGAAATCAAACGTTATCTGAAGTCCAAGAATCTAAATTCAAATTTATTGTTTGTCTTGATAATGCCACATGCATCCATACAGTCTTGATAATGCCCATCTAAATACCCAAGCTTAGTAGCTGCCCAAGAAGACCATCTCACTCCTTCAGCCACTCAGCCAAGGAATGATGATGACATTCGACAACTGTTGGCCTTGATGCATCTTCTATTGTTTCTTTGATGTGAGTGTGAAGGACCAGTGAATACTGCAACTTGTACAGCAGAGTTGACTGCATACACATAGAACGAAGTCCCTGGACAAGTTTTATGCCACAGCTCTGAATGGCTGCTTTGGCTGGAAGCAGTTCATGACTTCTGGATATTGCCCAACTAGTAGGAGAAAACAAGGAATATCCTCCCTTATGTTATGCCATATTATATGTGTATTTTTGTTTTCTTGTGTAATGGTCTGATGATAGCCCACATTCAGGGCCAAAACTAATTGCCAACTACAATATAATTAGAAAGCAACATGCTGTGTATCATTGAGAATAATGCGTATTTATACGTATTTATGCCATGAAGTTCCATGAGAAGTTTTTTTGCGTGTTGAAGTAGTAAGTTTCCAAATGCTGTGGAATTAATTAAGAAGAACCTTACACCACTAAGCGCACCACAGGAGGAAGATTGCACTGAAGCTGTTGTGGAGAGGCTTGGGCTAATTAACATTGCTTGAAGAAACCTGTTCAGATTGCAGAGGACTTGACTGGGCATTTCATGGATATGTGCCCGAAATCTGAGTAATATTTGACGATGTCATAGTGTCAGGCAAGGAGGTGAATAAGGAAATGCAGAAGAAAGCAAAGCAATCGAATATCATCTCTCTTCACTGTCATCTGTTTCCCTCTCTGTCATGCCTTGTATGTCATTCACCCTCACACCTTGCAGTCAGGAGCCCTGACATCATTCCAAGACACCAACACAAATGTTTTCAAGTTTATTAACAATTGATTGTATGTATTATCATGTTTGTATATCTTTGGTGCCCCTAAAACATTTTTCCCACTTTCTAATTTTCAATTTTTCATTACTTTTGGGATTTTTCAAGGTTTTGACCACAACAAGTGGAAAAGGTTTGCTGTAGTTCACAGAGTTGGTCAAAAACTCGCAAGATTCTAAAATCAACAAATGTGGTAACCTTCCTAAACCTTTACGTGCTTTATCAGATTTTTATGAAATGGTCAGTATCATATCAACTTTAATGTTTACCATTCGTTATCAACATAATTTGGTACTGAGATTTCTGAGTGTGAAGTTCCAGCTGATTGTACTGCTTAAGTTATATATCTACATGATACATCTGGATGGTCTTTAAACATGTAAGGATACTTTCTGTCACAAATCTTTCATTCGTTTTTTATCTATTTATTTTAAAATAACCTTAAGTTATTCTTAACTGCCATTTTGTACTTGAGTCTCACTAATTTATGGGAAGTTCCAAGCTATGTACAGGATAAAGTTTATTGTTTTACTTTCATATGCATTCAGTGTGTATAATTTTCATTTGTGTTTCATAGCCTAGTCAAACTCTTTAATTTAATCTGTTACTACTGCTCCAGTTGTAAACTATAATGTACAAGCATACAAACACACAATGGATGAATGTTTGTTTCATAACAAATGGAGTGATTTAAAAGAAATAGAAGCTATCTCATACCTGTAGGAAAAAAACTGAATTCTCATGCAAGTGCTTCAGGGTTGAAAACTGTCAGCAGCTGTCAACTTGCCTGCATGCTATAAGATTGATGAAACATATATTGCAAGCAAATATAACACAATACAGGAACTCACTTTTCAAGAAATATGTGTCATGTTCCAAGTGTCTCGCCAAAGAAACAAACAAAGCTAACCATCTGTCACAGTGTTTGGTGCATCCTACTTTACACCAAATATTGTTGAATTGATAGATGAGTTTCTTTAAACAAATACTACTGTGGTCACATTTTGTTGAACGCCTACCGCAGAGTGCAATGTATATTTCATTTGATTTTGTATGCTGTAGGATTTCTATTTGAATATTATCCATTTTTCTACTAATGCATGCAAATCATATTACATTTAACAGCATTGTTCTAAAGTTTTGTAAAACAACACATTGATTTGCATGTCATTCTGCAGATCATGCTCCAGTTTTGTTGTGTTAATTTCTGAACAGCATATGTAACACAGTACAGATAAGAATTTAAACCTTATTTATTCCAAGGGTTCAATTCCAATTAAACATCAGATCTACATACCATCTTGTTTAAGAGTTGTTGATGAAACTGTTTTAATGAATGCAATTTTTAAACTGTAGACTATAATTATTACAGAATGCTACATAACATCACTATTCACAATAATTAATACTTGCTTTTTATCTCCTCACACAATAATTAAAACAGACAAAAAATTAGTACATACTGAATTATTTTTACCATTACAAAAAAAAAGTATGATTAGATTATCAGATACTTTGTGTGATGTCAGTTGCAAAAAGTAGCCTTTTTAGTACGAAAATATTTAATTATGATTGTAACAATTTAGTGACAAGGTCTGAACAATAACTGTACATTTACATTTTTCATGATGTCATCAGTATTGAACCCTAGGATTTAATATTATGTATGTTTTAATTACCGTACTGAAATTTAAAATTAGTTACAGCACACATGAGTCTTGAATCTTAAAAGGAGTGATATGATTCCATTTTATTACTAATTATTGCAATGTTTGACTTGCTTTGCCCTGTTATGTCTCCACTGAGGCTGCATGATGCAATATTTCAACAATCTGTTGAGAAATATTTGCTTTGTATGTCATATAATATGTATCATTTAAGGAATTTTGTTTCACTGTTGTTTTAAAAACCCACCAAGTCCATGTGTACATCAGGAATTAGTAAGACTATGTTAGCGATGTCACTAAGACTTCTGACATAAACCATAAGTGTATTATATTATTCTGAGGCATAACTATGTTCTACAAAACTGGTTTAAGCACACAGATGGACTACATTTAGGAAGTTATTTATTAAACAGTGAAAATTAAAACTGTTGGAAATTGTAACATGCAGTCTGAAAGAAAACTACATGACTCATATCCAGTGCTTCCTCTCCCTCCACTAACTCTTATTTCACCCACATGAAAACACCAACAAAAACTGACATAAAATCGTACTAATCTTTTGGAAAAATTCTGTGCAGGTGAGAAGACAAATTCAAAAGTTGACAATATGTATAGTTAACAATATACTTTACACAAAAACAAATTTTGTTGACATTAGAATTCCATGCATTATTCACTGTTTTTGGAAACAATATACAGTACTTTGAACTGTAATTTTTAAAATATTATTCTACTTGACAGCAATGTAAATTAAGAAACACAAATTTACAAAAGTAATGCAAGTTGAGAGTAATACTGTCATATTCCTGTTGACTTTACTTAACAGTTGCTAATGAGTGTATATAAACAGAAAAACAGGAGCATGTTGTGTGTGCATTTACTTCCTCCTGGTTTCACTAAAAGGATGAAATGCAATACAGGGCAATAGAATGTAATTATTTTTATACTCTCCTATTGAATACTATTATTTACATTTTCTCTTGCAAATATTATTATCCATGAGAGTTAGACTGTTGAGCTAATGAAATCATTATCATGCACATTAGACTATTTTAAATTTGCTTCAAATTTTGTTTTATATTTCTTCGTTTTGTTTTTACAAAATGTTATAAATTTCAGAAAATGTCTGTATCAACTAACTGGAACTACCATAAAAATATATTTCACACTAACGAAGCTATAAATTGTAGCAGAATCAAAATATCATTTTATTAACTCTCTGAAGAGTAATCTTAATTCAATAATGGTAAAGGAGTGAAATTTGCATCATAAGCAGTAATTAGTTATGCATTTTCATAGTCAACATTTTGCATGAGAAGCTTTCTGGGATACATCATTAAAGAAATTTAACCTACGAATAGTTTGTAAGTTACTTTAAAACAAAACCTGGTTTAAATTTAAGTGAATGAACAGTGTTGTTTAGGCTTTATAAAAATAACTTTACTCTTAGATTCTTCTATTATTCTCCATTTCTAAACATTACTTTACAATTGCTGAATAACAGTCAATAATTTGAAGTCTCATGCAGTATTGTAAAAAAAAATCCAAACATTTTGACTGAGTATTAATCCCTGTATAAATAAGTTCTGTCAGTAAGATTTTTAGAGTATTTTACACCCTGCAAACTTTGTCAGTATTATTCCACACAGTGGCATCTAGAAAGTTTCATGAGGCAAACCAAAGAATATAATTTGGACAATAAAAATAGCTTCATATTTGCCTTTGAAGTTCACTGTAAGATACATCAACCCCTCCCCCCCCAACCTCCACAGAAACACACACTCATGCACACATGTGTGTGCATGCACATACATGTATATATCTTAGCATACCAAATGTCTAAATACAAAAAATTCAGAAACATGTGTAAATATGTATCACTTTATACCCACACCCTTTTGAAGCACTGCAGCTTTGCTAACACTCTTTGTTCTATTAAGATTTAGAGTGCGGCCTAATTACTGCTATGCATTCAAACAGTAAAATATCTAAAACCCAGCAAATATTTAAACATAAGTTTACAGCATATTCTTTTGACAAACCTTTGAAAACCGATATAATGAAATAAATACTTTCCTCTCTCCCGGTGCAAAATTGTGTGTTTTACAAAGAATAATATGACAGAGCTAGCTTAATATTTGACTTTCATACTGGACAACTATTTTTCCTTTATGTACTGAAAATGATGCATGTTGGAGGTGAAGAAACAAAACACACATTACTCCTGTTTTTAGAAAACATTAATATTAATATAGAATAATTCCTACATATTTAATTTAAAAAAAAATGTGTAAATCATAATAAAGATTCTTGCAAGATGCATATTCCATGCTGAATCATGAAAGCACACTACAATTGTGGAAATATAAGACTTATTGGTGAAAAAAAAATTGTATGTCCAATTAAAAGTTTTTATTAAGGTATTTAAAAATAAATACAATTTCAGTATTTTATCAATCAATGTAAATGACCAATAACTGCAAAAGGCTTTTACACTTGGATATTCTAATGTTTGTTTTAATGGTTGTTATGTCCAAAGTGTCAGGAATACCAATATATTGTATCAAGTTATTTGACTGAACACTTGCCTATTATTCTTAATCAGTTATGAAGGATACAACTATTAGTTTTCACATGGGTGAATTAACAGTGGTAGAGCAAAGTGGTTGATGGATATGAGCCACATGGTTAGAAGTGGAGTCCCGCCCGCTCAGGAAGGAATGCAGTTGTCGCAGGCAGTCTCGCTCAGCTCGGAACAACGAAACCAAATACGGACCAGTATTCGGTCGTTTGGATCGGAGCAGTTATTCATGTTGATTCTTTCTCTCTCTTTTTCCCCCAAATTTACTCTGCTCTGCTTTTGGCCTGTGTATATGGTTGTGCCCTTCGACTCATTTGCATGCTGCTTCAAAAAATCAAACAAAAACTACACGTAAGTATTGTTGTATCAGAAACATTTTAGTTTGTTATCAGAAAAAGAAATGAAATATATCAATCCAAAGCATATAAATTGCAATACAGCAGTATAATAACTATGTAACTGTGTATTAATTAGAACTACATAGCTGGTGTTGCCTTGCATGTGTGTTGTGAAAGTCTTTTGTGAAAAACTTGTAAAGCATGACTGGTTAAAAAAAATCGATCGGTCTATACTTACGCATTGTGACCACTGCACCTATGTCATGGGGAAATCATAAATAATATTTCGTTATTCTGCTACAAAAGTGCCAGTATATGACATTTAAAAATTGTCCAAAAACAGTGGCAACATAAACGTTACACAAAATTGAGTGCATATTTTGTGTTAGTTATATAGTTTGATAGAATGGTCTGTAATCAAATATTGCCACTGAATGGCAGTTTATTAATCAGAATAATTCATTATGTGTTTGTAATGATTAACATTAAACTGGAACACTGTCCTTTCAAGTAGTTACACAGTAGTGTCCATACCCTTCAAAGAACAGGATGCAAAGGAGTGGGCTAAGTTTATGTGATTCTGAATACAGGGGCAAGTGGTAGGCTGATGTTATTAATGTATTGAACTTCCACTTTCTATTCTAAGTAGAGAATATCTTAACTAACTAAGCAACTATTAACTTCTCTAGGAGGGTTCTGTACTATGGTGTTCATCTCTTAACCTTTCAAAGCCTACTGGTTATGTGATCCACCAACAGGTTTAACATTTCAACAAATGTATGTTCTGCCCACACTGTATTTATGTGTTTTGTATTTATCTGAGAACAAACAGCGACTTGTGCCACTTATAGCATAAACTTATTGGTTTTTATAACCGAGATAAAAAGTGTTCACTGTGTGGTACAGACTGGGGCTTTAAATAAAGCAGTCTGCACTTTGTCTTTAAATGGTTAATTTCACCAGTAGAACAGTATGCAGGGTCTGATAATATTTTTTACAAAGTGACAGTAAGATGACAGAGAATCGTCCATTGGGAAAACAAAAAAGCAGCTTGCATAAAGAATTTAGACACTTAGTTTTGATATCTACATAAGAAAATCAAATTTTACGGTGTTGTGAAAGTTCACATCATGGAGCTGAAATATATTAAAGAATTTCAAAATAATGGCTTAATATTCCAGACATATGAACCAGGAAACACTCATGCATGAATCAACATGGTTGTGGAAGACTCAGAATCATCATTATACTGACAACCATTTTATTTTTTAATATAAAATATATATGTGTGTTAGAAGGATCTGTTTCATATTGCAACTGCTACTTTATTCCATAGCTGTGATTATTAAGCACGCCAAAAAATACATGATTAATGTACTTTTCCAAACATCATGTAACAATGATAAAGCTGTGCCTTTTGTCAGTTACACAAAGATTGTGTATGATGCAAAATACCTTAATGAAGTAACACATCATGCAGAAAAGTGCTGAAACAGGAACTTGATGAGCATTAAATGTTATTAATGACAGTAATATATACATTTTTTTTCATTCTTTTTTACTGGTTCTGACACTATTGTTTTGAACGTGAATAAGAGCACTTATCAAGCTGCATTCAGGGCATATACATACTGGCATGGTGCAGTAATTTTTTTTAATAAATGATTTTTGAGACAATAACTTGTGCATTCCACTCATGCTTGCAAGAACAGTTACCCTGAAAGAGCATTAGAAAAGAATGAAAAGTCAAACTGCAACATGCACTTTTGCTATAGTAGTGTTAATTGGACGTACTATTATAATGTGAACAGTAAAATATTATCTTAGTACAAAGTCTGTTGTGTGTCCTTGCAAATGGATACATTTCAAAATAAGTTTTTACACTTTGGTAATTGAATTAGTATTGTACAATCTCATTGAAACTTTATTATGTGTATTTCATGCATGAAAAGGGCTTGTTTTGTCTTGTTCAATCAAAGCTTCAAACCAAATATGGTTATGCATATGTAGTCTTTGCTTTAATGGCGTTTATTTATGTTGCTGCATGCTATTTCAGGAATCGCTGATTTTCTGCCTTGCATGGCAAACTGTATCCAGTATATGGTGACATGCAATAATATAACAAACCAGTCTTTCACTAATGTTTACCGCACTCCATTCTACACACATAATGTCCTAGAGCTTAGTTTACAAATTGTTTGATAAATAATAATATTTTGTGAAATCCCAAAGGGAATCATCCAGTTTGATCATGAATACAGCCCTTTGCGCCTCTTGTTCCCAGTTTGTGTCACACTTTATATTTACTAATTACACTGAAATTATAGTGTTGAAATATACACTGTGGTAACGTTATATGTTTTACTAGGATAACCAGCTTATTTGAAGATTAATCAAAATTCCTTGTACAAGAATAAGAACTTACTTCAATGATATGTTGTTAGTAATGTGACTGTTTGTTGCAAATTAAGAGGAATAACAGCAGAGTGCTGCGACATTGATTCTAGCTGTTGATCGCCCTTAAACCCACCTTTTTATAGGGAGATTCTGCCTCCATCCACCAATTTAAAAGATCAGTGTAGCACTCAACTGTGCTTTACCTGTATTGACCTAACCCTGTGTACTTTCAGTGTATTGTTTGTAGCATATTGTGGTGGTGGTGGTGGTGGTGGTGGGGTGGTAGTGATTGTGATACAAGATACACAGGATGTTCGTCACTTCCATGACAGGATTTATAAAATATGATAAAAATGTATGGATAAAGATGTCAGTGTCGCCTGTTGACATCTTTGGGAAACCTTTTTTCATAGCTTTGTGATAGAGCAGTGACTCACGATATAAATCTTGTTGAGAATGCCGCTAATCAGCAGACGGCAGAGCAGTAGATATTATACAGTGCAGTTGTGCCATATGTTGCTTAACATTGTTTTAGCATCTTGGTTTTTGCTCTGTGTTGTATCACTTAGGGTAAATATGAGAAAAAGAGTAAAAATAAATTATTTTTCTCATCTATTTTTTTTTATGCGTTCATTCATTAAATGATGGAAAGCCACAGTTTATTTTTACTCTGACTCATACTTATTCTGACTGTTGTTAACACTTTGCGGACGGGTGACGCAGATTTGCATTTTTAACACGGTGAAACTCGGTACATCTGCAAGTTCTCCTTAGTGCCACTCCACAAGCGGAAATGTTTCCAGAGGTATCACACCCTCAAGCACTACTAGAGTCTTTGGTGAGTATTTCCTGAAAATTTCAGTTCACAAAAATAGTTAGCGAATTTGTTATAAATTTTTAAAGAAACACAGTATAAATTTGATTAACCATTATCCAGCTAACGTGGAGAAAATGGTGAGCTAATAATGCCAGCAAATAGCAGATGGGATTTAATTCAGCGTTTAAAGGGTTAAAATTGTTAAAAACCCCGGGAACAGGCGTTTAAACAATTTCAATGACCCCGTCCTCAATGTGTTAATCTGTAGTTGTGTGTGACTGCTACCAAAAGGATATTATTCATCCTGTATGTCTTGGAACAGCAGACTGAACTGAACTTGTTCAACATATTCAAAAGAACAGTTTACAGCATTAACCGAATTTGACACAGATACTATTAACTGTAACATTGTTTTAGATTATTAACATAGGTTGTGTCATTCTCTTATATTTATGATAGCCTTTGTTTTCCTGACCTGTCAACATGAATTCTATAAATAAATACCACTAAGTTTTCTTTCACACATTATGTGCGTGTGTGTGTGTGTCTGCACCGGGGCTGGACTGGCCTGTGTAATACATGTATGGCAATGAGAACTCTTTGATTCTTCAGGGTTATATTTGTCATTTAGTACAATCACTAATAAAGATAAACCAAATCTGAAACATGGCACTTTCACTAATTTTAAAATTCTTTATCAGTGATTTTGCTCCTAAAGCATATTGAATCTCATATACATTGGAAGACGGAAGTCGCTGTAAATTCAATAATTCTTATTTCCATGGTCCATGTATCTTGTGCAGTACACAGACAAAACATCGGTATGCAGCCCTTGCCAGAACAGTCTTGAGAATAAAATTAAACTTTAATGACAGAAAACAGTTTGTTTCTACAAACCGGTTCAGTCCAGTCCTGGTGTGCACGCGTGTGGCGCGCGTGTGTGTGAATGTGCGTGCGTGTGTGTGCGTGCGTGCATAGTAATTCTTAAAATTAGCAATCCAAACTGGGTGTTGTGAAGTACGTAGTAGCCAATAAAGTACATGGTATTATTCGTATATATATTTTTAGGCTTGTCATGTCCAGAATATCCTCACGCTAATAACAGTTTGTGTACGTATGGTATATGTCAGTGTTACTGTCATTGTTTGTGATGGTAGTTTGGTACAGTGTAATAGTGGTGGAAGAATATTTGAAACTCTTGAGATTTTTTAATATAATACAAATGTATGGTGAATAAAAATTAGGTAAACATCTTGCAAAGATATGGAAATGTAAGAAATCAGAAAGAAACCATATAGGTTTGTCCTACGTAATATGTATTTGCAGCAGATTTATAAAAAATATGGACACAATATTTGGAAGGTATGAGAATACTCTAAATATTACATATAATATAAAGCCTTTCAATTTCCATATTTTTTCCTGTCTGTCACGCTGTCTTTGGTCTGCTTGCAAAGGATTACACATAGTATTTAATACAAAATACAAGTTCCATGTGGTGCTACAGCAGCAAATAATAGAAAAGATATTGTTTAATTTCGAAAATGCATAATTCAGAGTTGTTTCTTGGGGTTCAGTAGGTTTCATGTGATAATTAGGGGGATATTATGCGTTGTATTTATGTGTATAACATAACAGTAGTCATTTCCCGCAGTATATGGATAAATGAATCTGCACAGGCAACGTAATTCTGTGGATATTTGGATCATCTCATCAGTATTGGAATGTAAGACAGTCACCCAGTCAAATGTTGTGATGCACTGCAATTTGTCAGCATATGTCAGAAATTTTTGTGTTGAGTGTTCATCAACAATACTTTTGCAAAGTATGCATCATAAAAAAAAAATGTAACCAAAAATTTAGTAAAGGAATACCCCACTCATCAGTGCCATGAAGAACAATGTACAGAATAAAGGAGAAATTTTGAACAAAAACTGACAACTTATGTCTGAACAGGGCAATGAAGCTTTTAAAATTATGTCCATTTAAACTTACGGCCACACAAATACTCTTTCCTGTAGAATGAGAAGTAACATGCTGATGGTTCCACACATTGGAAGCCAATGGGTTCTTTGATCCACAACTTATGTCTTTCTTGGATGACATTAAATGGGTATATAAACAGATATTGGCCTCATAAGTCTCCAGTTTTAAATCCATGCAATTACTATTTGTGGGGAAGATAGAAAGGCACAATTTACTTGAAAAACCCACATACTTTATGAAAATTGAAAGAACATATTCAAAGAGAAATTGTAAGTGTGTCACAATAAGGGCTGTCTCATGTGTTGAGGAACATTGTCAAAAGGTGTAAAGCCTGCTTAGACACTAAAAGTTGGCAACTGAAGAATCTTCTGAGAGAAATGGAACTCTAAAGGCAGGATACATATGTCGTAAAACTCCTATGATAGCTGTCATGCTGAGGGGAAAGATCAGTGGAGCACAAACACAAACTCATTTGCATGTTTGCAAAAGTCATGACAAATAAGCACACTTATTATGTCAGCAGAGTTTACTGTATAAAGAAGCTAAATGAGGAATAGTCAGATTACTACTTTCAGGAATGAATGACTCATTTCCATATTGGCATGAAGAGCTCTTAGCCGCTTCACAGAAGGACGCAACATGTTCCATTACCAACTATTACTTGTCAGTGTCTTGATATATATGCCCTAATAATGTCCTTAGATGCTGCTCCTGTAGTTATAATTGTTTGCCATGTCAACTGGCCCCATTTGTTAGTTTCTTGAGCCTTCTAATATGTTGACATGCATATGGTTTACTTGATTTCTGTGAGTCCAATCCAAAATTTAGCAGAAAGGAAAGGCAGCCATTGTTCATCTTTTCAAGATAATGTTACACAATTAAAATACACTTCACAAATATTCTCTTCCCCTGGTCATTCTAAAAATAAAATACCTGTGAAAACGATACAGTTATATTGGTAAAATATGGCCTTGGCAATGAAGGATATGTAGAAAAAAAAAGTTACATTTTTGCAATGCCCTACAGATAATAAAAAAGTATAGCTGAACAGAGATTTGGTTTAGACAGACAAGTGGACCATCAGAAAGTAATGTTCACAGTAAATATATAAATTTATGACACAGATTTTGGCATAGTAAATCATACTTTCTCAATGTAAGTGATGTACTTGGGTAAAGGTGTAAGAATATTTATGATTTGTGGGCCTGAAGTTTAGTTTAGCTTTTGTTATTCAATACCCCACAGTTATACGCGTTCTGTGAAAGTTGTTCACATAATCCAATCCATCACCACAATATGCTTTCCGAAGTTTGTGCACCACCTTTTTCATTGAACTGTACTTATATGCTGAGCCTAAGTGTGTACTGTAACTACTCTTCCACTTCGTGAGTGTGTATCCTGTATTTAGTTTATGTAGCACCCGCTTAACTTTGCACTTATCTCAGAGTCTGGTGTATACATAATTGATGTTATTCATGTAAAAATGTCACATACAAGCCCCAGTATAATATGGTAGCCATCAAATTTTTCAATTACATCTTTAAAGCAATGTGGTAATTTACAGTAACATCTGATTTGGTATTAAGAGGTGATGCATTTTGCCTACAGCGTGCAGTAATGGGTTTCATATGATTTTTAGAAAAATAAAGATTAATCCCTGCACATTGTTAACTGGCTTGTGCCCGTAATGGGGACAAAACATGTTTCCTGTGAGCTAGGAACTGAGTTCTTGTGTATTATGTAAATGAACTCAGTGCTTCAACGATACATTCACATTCTGAAACGCAGCACCTGCAACATATGGTTCTCTGCAACACTAGAAATTTCCCAAGGCACACATCAGGTTACAAATCACATGCGGCTTTTGAAATACACCATTTTTATGACTGTATTACAGATTTTACAGGCATCAGACAGAAGACATACAAAATGACAAAAATATGCATGTTTGCAGAATAGAAATGGAAAAAATCTAAAAAAAAGAAAAAGTAAGAGACGTATTAAATTTGGTAGGAATCAAGTATATGGCCATCCTAGCAGTTGGCTTGTTGTTAATGTGTAAGATAAGTAAAATAAGGTACGGTCTGCTGTACAAAGCCTGAAATGACAGAGGTGACTGCGTATGTCCATTGTATACTGTATCATAAATTACACACAATACGTATAGTTCACATATATATGTATGTATATAGGTAAGAGGTAAATTTCACCCTATTACAGGCCATGAAGGCCCAGACAGGGGTAGGGGTATAGATCTACTCTTTCTTTAACCTCGTCGCTAGATGGGAGTGGGTGGTCAACGCCTCGCTCCAGCCACTTTACCTTCGGTTAAGGGACCTAGTACCCATTGTAAAGGAGAGTGGGTAGGCCCAAGGGCCACTCTCATTCTTTCATCAGGGAGGGTGCTTCATGATATTGTGCCTGCAATGGTGAGACTTCAGACTTAACAATCTGGTCATGAGTCCATAACTGACAGAGTGGACTGGACTTGGACTTAGATTCAGGCTCATGGCTTATAATGTTATGCAGTGATGTTCAATTTGGCAGATCAACAAAAATTATTAATATGGAACAGAATTCAGTGTTTAATGTATGGTCTACAAATCAGTATGACTGTCACTGAGAAAAAGGCAAGAGTAAAGTGCAATATTTGGCAAGGAAATTTGGCACTCAAAACCTGTAGTATAGTGTGATGTGAATATAGCACACCCAGAACCCAGAAGATGGCCGCAGTGTAGAGTGTCTGAAGCCTGAAATTCAACCCAAGAATTGTCAAAAATTCTGTGTATACTTCACAGCAGAAACACTGCATACCCAACACATAAACTACCCAGTTCAGGCTGCAATCTCTGTTCATTCTAGGAATCACATAAAATCCATTCCTGCCATGTGTTGGCAATATTAAAATCTTTTTAATATTAAAGGAACTGGTATACATAATAACCACTGTGTTTGGAAAATTCCTAATGCATATAATATCTGTACTATACCAGTTATATGATTGAAGTTTTGAAGAAAATAAACCTACATATAATCTACCGAACATTACACCTTCAGGGTTTAAGATTGTACAAGAAGGAACCACTCTGGTATAGATTTGTTAATATTAGAAATGCCCCTGAAGTTATGTGCTTTAACCCTTAGGCGCCGAACGACATATATATATGTCGCGCTGTGGAGGTCTTTAACCCTTAGGCGACTAATGTCATATATATATATGGAGCACCCATTCTTGATGTTTCTA
>Ga0268261_10001859_pt1 | contig 14850 bp, 11 predicted proteins | sample TergutNc150P1_FD_190353 | JGI IMG/M metagenome (GOLD analysis project Ga0268261, IMG submission 190353) | Nasutitermes corniger P1 segment gut microbial community from laboratory colony in Florida, USA - Nc150 P1 (SPAdes) (version 2) | ecosystem: Host-associated > Arthropoda: Insects >... | reverse complement strand
TAGAGAAAAAACAGGAGCACAGAATATAGTAAAGGAAATAAAACAGTACCAGGAAAAGTGGCTACAACACATACAGAGGATGGACACAAACAGGATACCTAAACAAGCACTACAATATAAACCAAAAGGACGAAGACACATAGGATGACCGAGGAAGAGATGGAGGGACCAATTTCATTTTGAGGACACAAGGAACAGGAATCAAACCTAATCCTTCCTGAACATGATGATGATGATGACTAATTATCGTTAAAATAATCATTACATTTCAGAAGTGAGGCCAGTGGCACTCCCATCTCACAAGTTTGTGCACCTGCCATGTAAGTGGTGGAACTAAAGTTTTCAGACTGACCGCAATATGACACAACTGCTGCTAGCATGAACTTCTACTGTCTTGCGTAGAGTGCTCAGTCATTTCCTGGTTGGAATAAGGATGTAGCACATGACTGTTGAGTAATGTCATGTTTAATGCAAGTGTTGGTTGTTCCACTTATGACTCTGGCATATCTAGAAAATGACAGACTTCAAAGAACTTGCCTGTGTCAAGTTTTGCTTTAAACTGGGAGAAAATGCTATAAAAATTTACTAAATGTTGTAAACTGCTTTTTGTAGGCAGAAAATGGAAAGCACATATTTTTGAGTGGTTTTCAAAGTTCAAAAGCAGTGCGACCTCTGCTAAAGATGCTGAATGTTCAGGATGTCCAATAATGAGCAAAACAGATAAACATGTGGAATAAGCAAAGAAACTAATTCTCAAAAACAAAAAAACCAACAGCCATAATGTTCCTGACATAATGGGAATTTCATGTGGGTCACTTCAGATCATTCTCAAAGAAGATCTAAACATGCATTTGATTGTCACTAAATTCATTCCATGCACCTGCTCACTCTTTTGTCTGTGCCATAATTGCTACCTAAAATAAAATGCCATTCCACACCCTCCCTAGTCACCAGATTAGCGTGACTTATTTCTACTCCCAAAACTCATGACACCATTTCACGATATGATCATAATGCAAACAAAGTCACAGAACATATATGCTTGGTTTAAAACAATGGTCTTTATAAAGCACTTTGAATGGTGGCACAATTACTGGGCTCACTGTATGAAGTCCCAAGGAGACTACTTTGAAATGAACAACAATGATTAGAAAGTGAGTGTTATTGTTACAGAAAAACAAATTCAACCCAGAAACTGATCACACCATGTATTTAGCAACTGTAGAAAATTAAAAGTACAAATTTATGTTGCCCTCCAATGGCATGCATTCATACCAAATTTCATGAAACAGTGTCCATCACTGTGGCTGGCCTCATATCTGGGGTTCCCAGGTTCAGTTCTCAGTCCTAATTTTGCTACTACATTTTCCCACAATTTCATTAAATTTTTTCACACAAATGCTGAGATATAACAGTGTGAATAGTGTTGCCTTCGCAACATTATTCACAGTCATTCAAAGTAATGTAAGCAGTTGATATAGCCTTCTTAAATAACTGACAATCCCACTAACCATGTTGCATTTGCAGACCAATCAGCAATCATGAATCTTATCAGAACATTGCTTTAAGTCCACCTCAAAGTCATGCCAATAAATGTAATGCAGAATGCTGCTTTGCATGGTTATTCCAGAGATACCCCATCACCAGTCACCCTGACTCAGATTTCTGTAAATGTCCAACATGTGACCACCTCCTCCCAAATCCCTACATGCTCACCACATTTAATTTGATAATGCTGACAGTCTTTGCAGATGAAAAAGAGTTCTTTGATAACCTAAGGGTGAATAATTAATACAACAAAGATCATCACAACCTTCCACAAATTGACCAGAATAATCTGTCCTTCCTGAACTGCACAGTTGTAATGCTCTACTAAATTTCAGTTGCAGCAGCAGTGCAGTAATACCAAGTCTCTTGGTGTTGCATCCCCAGATGGGTCTACTGTACAAGCCCCTGATGACATAGGGGTATACAGCAATGGTGGAATGATAAATGCCAGAGAAAAATCAAAATGACAGAAGAAAAGCCTACCAGAGTTTCAAATTCCACATGGGCTAACCTGGATCTGAACTTGGACCTCCATGGTGAAATGCAAGAAACTACCTGCCTCAGCTATGGCACGGAATTCTATTTTATTCTTTCAACATGATACATTACTCATTTTACCTACAAAATTCATGATATACACAGTTTGCATTCCTAGCACATCCATGACAGAATATTTTACAAAATATCCTTATTTCTGAAACCAAACTACACATCTACATGGAATACTCAAACACCATACCGTACACAAACGTTCAGAGCATAGATGGCAAACGTTTTAAGGCTGCAGGCAAATTAATAAGAAAAAAAAATTCCAGTTTACTTATGTGCATTCATAACTTTAACTAAGCTTTTAATTAACAGTTCACTAGTAATTTACTTACTCTTCTTCACCCAGGCCTTCTTCAAAACAAAGTTTTGCATACCCAAGCAACATCTGTGGAGTGCCATGTGTGGTATGCATGCCATATGCAGAATGTGTACAAGTGTTTCATTACTACCAGTAAAGGGATGAACACAGGCTGTTTTGTGCTGTGGAAGGCCTCAGCATACCAAAACGTGTTCTTTATAAGCCATTAATTTGAATGGGCCTCCTAGATTTCTGGCATTTTACCATTATAAATTGGCAGAAAAATAAACACTTCAAAATGCCCAAGCTAAAGTCCAATTACTCAAGGAAAGAAAGGTAATGACATTTGTTATGAAGTTACCAGAAGCTCATACTGTTAGTGAAAACAGTTTGCAACTTGAAACAAAACGAAACACAAGTTTCTTATACATCAAAACTGGTCATCTTTTATTCATGATACAAATCACAGAAACCATAAAAATAGCAAACTATTTCTGAGTACCACATATGGGTTGGAGTGGACGGAAAATGCGACGGGATACCTTACTCAGTGGGTGACCTGGCCCGGTAGCCATGTAAGGTATTTCACCCTTATGTTCGCTAGCATTACAATACACATAACTGGGCAACATAATGGTTCCTAGCATCAAGCAGTTGACAGCACTTAGCACAGATTCTGGAACTGGTGTAATTATGTACAGACACTTCTGCTGCATATCAATGCCTCGTACTATGCCTGAAAACAATAGAGCAGATAGTTGCCAGACTGCATAACTTCTAAAGCACAGGGCTGCTATATGACTACTGTAACATTAAAAACTCTGCAGTTTGCCCACACAGTATGATGCACACAATAGAGATCTCCCTAAACAGCATCTACTGGCTAGTCTTTGTAACAGAGACAGAGCATTTTCTACAAGGCAGGAATGGGCTTCTAATTATTATTTGGACAAATTTTGTGCTTATAAAAGGTAAGTAGAACAAGACTGACAACACTGCTCACCAAATCCCAAACAGGGACAGACTGGCTGTTGTCCCGTAACAGATGGCAGCTGTGGATCATCAGGCACAAAGATGTTGTTACCAGTGTATGAGCACAGACCCACCAGGTTGCCATTAATGGCACTCAGTATCTGAGTGAATGGAAGTTTGGCATGGCACACACACAGAGTAACCTTACAGAATTCAGTCCTGAAACAGAGTATGTGTCTTCTTTCAGCTGTTGGTCAAGAAGTTTCTTATCAATGTGTCACCTGAACAACCAGCTTACGGAAGGTTGCACCATAAGTGGCAAGTTCATAAATGTCTCAAAAATATTCAAATGATAATAGACGCACATAAGAACAGGAAGGAATGTAGTCATTAAAAATCTCTTCTCAGTCACAAGTGAAAAAAAAGTAGCAGATAATAATGATGTCTGGTTTGAGTATAAGCCACATTTGATAGCAATCAATTTCCCTTTTGGGAAACTGCCATAGGTTAATGTGTTTCTTTCAAAATAAGATGTTATAAAAATAATTTATTACTTTAAATGCCTTAAGCCAATTTCAAATTAGCGAAACTACAAAGTCAATAAATGTGCAACTTCGATACCTTATACTGACAATAGCACAAGTACCTCACACTTACGAGGTTCTTGCTATTTGCACTTCTAATTTACATCTAACAATGATTAACAGATCTTTATTTTTATTTATTTTAATAAATAATGATTAACAGACTTATAGAAATACTTGAGCCATCCCACATCCTTATTATTGACACCATTAACATAAATTAGTCCTCCAGTCTGCAATCCTCCATTCTCAATAATAATTGATGTCTTTGGTTACGTGCTCTCTTCCCCTCCTACTCTAGCATACCACCTACCACTAAATAAGTAAAAAAACAGGAAACCATTCTGTCTTTGAACTGAAGTATATATCAGGCTAACAAATAGCCAGCTCCAACTTAGCACACCAATAGATGGATGTAATGAAGTTGACGACATTATCTTTGGTTTCCGTAAACCTGTAGATCCACTGTCTGTTCTGACCTGTTGTATGTAGGCTAGCATAAACCAATAAATCTGGTTTGTTGCGTTTAGGTTACCAAGAAGTTTCCGCATCTTGTTATAATACCAAAACAACAAGACTGCATGTCTGATTGCAGATAACTTATTTTATTTCATATTTTTAATTAATCCTTCACGCCACATTTATATTGGTATTTCTACTGGTATAACTGTCTTGCGGCAAATGATGTACAGGAGCACTTACTACAATGCATCCAAGCAAGAAATACATCACTAAATTTCAAGATGTCAAATCAAACACCTCACTGGGCCCATCCCTCTCTGCTTTCACAAAGGCATTATGGACACAGTTCACATTTACAATACAGAATTTCACATGATTAGCCAGGCTGTTTCCCTGGCATTATCAACAAACTAAAGTAAGTAGGAGATCGAATTTTCTGTAACAAACTGACTACAATAATTCTGCACAACTCTATCCACTTTCATCTTTTCAGGACCTTCATGCTGCTGTTCAGAAAGATGGAAAAAGTATTTGTAAAACCTGGAATGTGGCTCAAAAGTGAATAGTGTTCAATATACAGAATAACATGGAATAACATCAGCCTGTTTCTTCCTATGCAATGATAGTATTCTGTAAATGAAACTGAATACAACTCACACGTATGGAACTGTATCTGCCAGGAGGTATTTTGGTGGCTGTACCATTTGACTCAGATATGACAATATCACAGCCTCTCGCAAGCGTGGTGCTCCCATGCCCCTATAACATTCCAAAACAACTACAGTCAAATTTCTGGAACAAGCTAATACTTCCAGTTACCTACACAAGACCTAAGGTTCTCATGGTGGTTACATTGACAATTAATCCCTTTGAGATGTGATGCCATTAGTCTGGTACAAAGACTCCAATGTCCTGGAAGAACCAGTTGCCTCCATCCTTCCTTCTGAACCCTGAAGATGGGTGCAGCCGGTTACTCCTAAACAAACTACACATGATCATATAACAGAAAACAGTAATCTGCGTCAGTTACTTCTAAAATGTGGGTGTCACAAACCATTATTAGTTAAAGAATTGAAATTGATGAGGCCTGTTGCAAGCAATAATCAGTAATGACAGCACAACACAGAACATATAAAGGACTGAAGAAACATGATTAACACCATAAGAAATTTTGCATGTGACATCAGAAATGGATCAATGATTAAAAAATTGTAAATATCTCACAATTACCAGACATCAAACACCAGCACAACAGTATACATTAAGTGAAATCTTTCTGCAACAAAATTATGTGGGTTACAAAATTATACTTGTTACAATCAAATTTTATAACAATGAGATATTAAAAATTTCAAAGTAAGTTATGAACATGTAAAAACTAATAAATAAAACTTGCCCTGTTTATTTCATTTAAAAAAGTTGTAAACTGTTTCTGTACAGCCTGTTTTTGTAATCATTTCCTGGCAAATTCTTGGAAAATTTCACTTCTCTACAGTACACAGTCCAGAACATCTTTATTGGTCATTACAAAGCACCAAAGGTGGTATAATGTTGAAAATCTATGGCACCAAATTGCACTTCCTTTAAATTCCATTACAATGAAGGACTGGGTTCATAGTTCATTCTCCAGAATTTTTACTGGTCATGTACCCATAACTACCTGTACACATTCTTACAGCCTTGCATATTACCATGTACTTCTTTAATAACTTAATCACAAAAATCAAAACCAAGAATATACACTGCTTTTACGGGAAACACCTAATTGTCTACAATAAATCATCTACATGTTTCAGCCAATCTAGGTCATTATCAAGAAAATTCCAGTACTACAATGGAAAGTGTACAAAGACCTAGTAAAGCAGATACTGATAAAACATTTCTGCATATGTAAAAGTAAAATGTAAAAATGGTCAGTGGCTGATTCAAATACCTGTCACCTACATCTTCTAACATAAAATAACACTTAATTTTTATGGTCCTGTGGCCTTTTCTAAAATAAATTCTGTGACTGAAAATTTCACAAGCAAAAGTACATGCAAGCTCAGATATAAATGACTTATATAAATTATACATACATATAGTACAGTACATTGACTAGGGTATGAGCTGGATTGTCAGGGACTCGAATCCTGGTATAGGCAAGAGATTTTTCTCTAAATCCATAAAGGACCCCATTCACAAACATACAGGCAAAATTTCTTATATAGCAACAAAGGAACCACTATACATTTCTCACTTTTAACAAGAATGTGTCTTGTAAAAAGAAACTCTAAATAACAGAATTCTAAAATATGTATTTATGTTTGTCTTCCAACCAACAGCTTCAATATCTATGGCAGCATGCTCCCATTTGAAAATTAATCATTAAGCCTCACTAGCTCAGGGCAATGTACAGTCATACAAAAGTGCATACGTCCAAGCATGTGACAGAAATGCAGTATGCTGTGAAGTAATACGAAATGTAGCAGTAAACAAGATTACAAATACTATATATTCTCGAACCTAATTCACACCCTTTTTACAGTTTTAGAGGGCTAAAAATGAGATGCGGATTATAATCGCGTGCGGATTAGATTCGCGGTCGAGAGCTGGATTTTGGAAAAACGATAGAGCCGCTGTACATGCTGTAAGAACAATACAATACAATAATTTATTATTTTATTTATTACTTATTATTATAATTTATTATTCATCAGATTTGCCATCATCACTCATAAATGAATCGTTATCCGTGCTCTCCACCCAGTCACTATCATCTTTATCTTCAACATCGTCCTCCCATACAATGTCATCTTCGGATCAACCCAAAGCATTGCTTAATGCAACACTTCTTGAAAGATCTGACGATAATGCTCTCTGGGATGGCTTTCCATGCAGCTGACACCCACCATGCATATTTCCTTCATGACGCCTCACACATGCTGATCGCTGTCTTGTTTCCGCCACAGTCGAACGTTGCTTTCATCAACTCCAAAAATTGCAGCGGCTTTGCAGTTTCCCTTCTCCTCTGCGCACTGAGTAACTTCACGTTTGAACTTTGCCGTATATGATAGTCTTTTAGATTTCTGGCGTCCCTCTTCCATAACTACGATACACGACAAACTGGAATAAGCACTTTCCATGTTTCAACAACTAAGGCGCGAGCTGGCTTCAGATGAGATTGCGCACGCTTGTTGAGAAAGGCCCACTTCACGGTACTGGTATAACTCATCGGCCCCAGGCGTAGCGTTGGATTTTAACGCATTGGTAACATCCGATATTATTCAATCAGTTGCCCCATGGGCAAGGGGCAGTTGAAGGAAAGGTGCGGATTAGAAACGCGAAATAACTTTTTTCCGTTTAAGAAATCGCCACAAACTGTGTACAGATTAGATTTGAGAATATATGGTATTTATATGCAACACTTTTTTAAACCTAAAAGTGTGGAGGAAATGACAGAGAATATTTCACAAACAATTTCCTAAACCTGTCATGCCTTCCACAGCAACAGTTTACAGATTTGCAGTAAAGTTCTGTGCAAAAGGATCAAGGTTACACAAAAAGAAAACCAGATTCATGTACTAACTGAACGAACTTCATGAAATTGGTGCTCCATTCAAAAGTGATTATGTCTTGTGGCAGTTCAGTGTAGAATGTCAAAAAGTATAATAAATGTTGCAACCAAATTTTGAAAGTTATGACCCTATAAAACAAAAGTTGTACAGCGCATAGACCTCTGCCCGCAGAGTCGAGCAAGAATTTCTTAGAGCAGATGGTTGAAATCTGTGTTTCAGGGTCTTATGGGCACTGAGCTTAAGTTTCAATATGATGAAGTGTGGTTAATACAGAGTAGGTATGTAACAGTATAAACAATAGATACTGGTCCACAGAAAGTACTCATTCTGTCCACAAAGTGCTGCTACACCAATTAAAGTTGGCCTGCAGGGTATAATTAGCAACCATAGTATAACAGGACTGAATTCATTTTACAAAATAATTCCAAACAATAAACAATATTAATTCTAACACCCTTTCTCACTGAAGACAAAAGAATGTTTGTGAGAAAGACCAATAAGATGCGCACTTTTCTTAATAATTTATTTCAATTAAATTGTTAAGAAAAAGTGTGCATCTTGCTGGCCTTTCTCACATATATGTATCACAATGCACAACTCAGAGAATGTAAATAAAAGAATATATGTGTATGTCATGCAGGAAAACGTTATGGCCCACACAGCTAGTAGTCCTATGGACAAATTAGCTAGTTTCTGGTGAACAAATAATAAATCAAGGATTATGGCCTACCTGTTCACTTCATTAAAATCCTTGATATATTCATTTACATGGCAAAACAATACATATTTTGTATGTCAATAATCTTCTTTCATCACAATATGTAAAAAAAAAAAAAAAAAAAAATTGGGAGCAAATATCTACTAGTTCAAGAAACTAATTTACTGTGTCTAGAAACATTTTTTTAAGACGTGAGGTCTGCAGAGAAGCAGGTGGTCAGCAAACAGACTTCGAAGTCATACCTGAACAGGAAGTATGTGCAGATAAGAAAGGTCCCTATATTTTGCAAAGTGAAGCAGGAAAAGCTATCAAGACAGGGGATAAGAAGATTGCAGGGGATGATGATATACCTAGGGATGTACTCCAAGATGTTGGGAAAAGATGGTCTCAGACTAATGACACGGCTGATCAACAACATACATGAAACTGGAGGGTGGCCCAAGGACTTAACTGCAGTTACAATGATTGCCTTAAAGAAGAAGCCACAAGCTGCAAAATGCAGTGCACATCGCACAATTAACCTCATAGTACATACAGCATAGATAGTAGAAAGGATAATTAGAAGAAGGACTGAAAGGAAAACTGAGGATGTACTTGGAGAAGATCAGTTTGGATTTAGAAGAGGAAACGGAACTAAGGATGCAAATGGGATGCTGAGAATATCAGAAAGAACTTTGGACACAAGCAAGGAATTGTGTGTATGCTTCATAGCCTGGCAGAAGGCATTTTACTGTGTAAACTGGACCAAATTAATGCAGATCCTAAAGGGAACTGGTAATGATTGGTGCAAAAGAAGACTGATCAGCAAACTGCACATGGATCAGTGTTAAAGAATGACTGAACAAAGGGAGACAAAAAGTGTGAAACCTGGAAAAGGAGTTAGGCAAGGTGCAACATGTCACTCTTTCTATTTAACTTGTACAATGAATACCTTACCAAAGAAGCTCTTGAAGGGTTTGGAGACTTCAAAATAGGAGGACAAGTAATTCATGCTATGAAATATGCAGATGACCTTGTGTTACTGCCTAAGAAATAAATGGTTCCACAGGGCATGCTAATTAAATTAAATTTAATTAAATTACGATGCTATGGAATGGAAATGAATGTGGCAAAAAACAATGAGAATCTCAAGGCAGCCATCCCCCATAAAATAAAACTTGTAATAAAAAATTTAGACAAGGCAACTACATCATGTTATGGTATAAAAAAGGAAGGATTAAAATAAAAAAATAGAAAACGGAAGAGATATCTTTTAGAGGATGCTGGAGTTGTGCGTGCACTGTTGGTTTTACATATTATGGTTTTTGAAGTAAAGAACCCGATTAGTTGAGGATCTGTAAGAAGATGAAAGATTCTGGATGAACTGTACAGTTTAGTGCTGGAGAATGCTACTGTGAGTTGTGAGGGTGAGTGTCTTTTGTTTTAAGAGTTTGGTTGGAATAAGGTTTTGAAGATGGCGTTTTTGTGCTCCATGATCACAAAAATTTTCATATTTTAATCCTTCCTTTATATACCATCACATGCTATATTTGCTTGCCTTAATTTTTCATTTTAATTTTTATTTTATTTTCCAGAATTTTCATCCAACCAGCAACTCTTCTGCATACCACACCTCTTTTCTAACAACTGCTTATAGTAAAGAATCTAAACATAGTTCTGTTCAAAAATAAAAACATACGCCCCCCTCATACACAATTCACCTGTCAGCAATTACCGTGATTACAACAATTAAAATCAAACAATTGCTGAGAGAGAAAATATTCTTTCATCTATTTTCCACAAAATTTACAATACCAACGACATCTACACACACCCCAATTGCCCTTCAGTACTAGGGGGTGCTGGTAAGTCCTTAGCCTGACCTACTTCCCGATGTCGTAGGACGGAATCTATAGTGTTGTTGGAAAGAGGGTCTGTTCATGTGCCGAACTGCAAGTCTTTTCTTGTTATAGAGGCTGAAAGGAAGCATGTCAGGCGACGTGCGCGATTTCAACAACATTGAGACGCAAGCTGTCATCAAGTTTTTTTTTTCTGCAAGGCAAGGCGCTGAAGGAAATTCACGCCATTCTGATAGAAACATTGGGGGAACATGCACAATTGTATGCCACTGTCAAAGACTGTGATGCACCTCTATATATATGGTTGATTATAGGTATACTCAGTTCTAACAATCACAAAATTTGACTTGCGCGTCAAATGTTCCGGAGCATAACTATTGCGTTAATAAGGGAATGTCTGTATAGTCTATATATTTAAAGTTTTCTTTGGCCAGCAGTGGATCTGAGCACTGAACAGAGGAAAATCTAAAATGGAGGAAATTTAACATGGGCAATATTGGCTCAGATCACTGAAATTAAATATTAAACAAAAACAAATCAAAGATCATTAAATGGAGGTTCAACTGCACTCCACCTTCACGCAAGAAGATAACAGCATGTGCCTCTGAAATGCTGGTACCCATCTACCAGACTGCACATGGCCCAAACATTACAATTACCATTAAAATTGTCCACAATTTAACAACATATTTCACTATGTTGGTCCCTCAGGAACACATTAAAACTGTAAATGTGATGCATATATACCATGGTGACATTGCTCTCTTGTCTCCTGCCATGGTCTTCATTGTATGCAGCACATACTCCAAGGGATCAGAAGGCAGACTGCAGAGTCTGCTATGGTATGAACACACATATGTTGGAGACAGCAATTCAGGAAAGTTGAACTCACTGTTCATACTCTGGATCTGAATGACATGTTGTGGCTTCAGCATGCGAATCACAGATGTTGTCAAGTCCACACCAAGCCCTGTTAAAGACCATAACCAGCATTAACACATACAGCAGCATAAAATTCCTTCTAAATGATTGTGCAAGTGGAAACTACCAATGTACATGTCAAGGATTTTTAACAAAATTGTCAGACCAACACCTCTGGACAAATATGTGCTGAAGAAATTAATGACACTTAAAACAGATAGCTTCCTCAGTATTGTGACATTGCACCTATTAAAGTCTACATAGCATGGTTACAAAGTGCAGTCCATAAGCGAGTCACAAACAGAAGTCAATATGAAAGCAAGCCAGAAAATTATCACATGAAATCATCTACATTTCCACATCTCCCCTGAAACATTAAAACTCCTGTTGTGAGATTAGCTGAAACATTGCTAGATGGAAAGACAAGAGTTTATGACACTACAAGGTCTAACAAGGGGCATTCCACCTGACCTAGAACAGGAAGCCAACCACTTGAAAAGAGTGCAGTCAGCATCCTGGAGGTCAGGTGTCGTAATGGTCCAGTGTGGACGAACAGAATTGTGCAAATGATAGGCACGATCCACGATGCAACAACGGTGAACACAAGAAGAGGAGACAGAAAAACAAACCTGGAAATAAAGAAACCTTATGCTGTTGTCCAATACCATAAATTTGCATGAAGGACATAGATTGGGCAGACCAGTACCTCAGTTATTACTCAATTATGAGAAAAACTGTCAAATGGCTGAATGTATCTGATAACTTTACACTCTTCAAGACATTTTTGTGTACAAAACACTTAACATAAACAAAAAATGAAGTACAAGAACTTCCCGCATGATGTAACAAGGTATCATATATCAGAAGTCCAGCATTCAACCAAGTCCAGTTCTGATGAATTTTAATGGCCAGAGATGCAACCAACAACAAGAAGGCCTAAGCAGGAAACCCCAAGATGAATGTCCAGGGATTTCGACAAACACAAGCTGGATAAAACTGTTGATGAAGAAGGCAAAGGAAAGTAAACTGCACAGCAGCGTAATAAGTGCATGCTGCGCATAAGAAGTGAACTGCAACAAATTACATTTGTAAATTCTGCATTGTTCCACTACACAAATGGTCTTATTTTGAGAAATACCTCTCAATTACAAACTACTAATACTCTCTATATGCAACGTCTTCAGTACTGGGTTCAAAAGTATCATCTTTACAGTCAAATCATAAGAATATAAAGAGGGGATGAACATATGAAGTGTGTAAAATGTCTGGGAACTGGGTATATTTAATTAAATGGCCATCTGGTCAGCAGTGCATTAAGAATACCCTTGGCCCAATGTCCCTTCACTCACAAAGAACAAACCACAGCACAATGATCTAAGATTCTGCACTCCGACAGTACAGCTGCCACCTCTATCCAATCATGACACACATGTCACACATATGCTACTTACTGTCAGTGTGAAACCACACTGGAATGTGCTTCCACCTACTGTTTTAAGCTCAAATCCATCTGGCACATAAGTACTGCACTGCATTCACTTGTGACTACTGATTTATCATCACATGAGAGGTAACTGATGAACAACTCTGTGCGTGCAAAAATAAAGTCTCTTGTGTTAAAGAATCTGTCTATCACTGAAGAAGGTATGACTCAAAATGTGGTTTGATGGTGAAAATTAAAATTTAATGCAGAGATTGATATGGAATAATGTTCTAATAATATGAATGTCAATTCTGATACAGGACTACAAAATAAAACACATTTTCTGGCTGCTTGATTGAGAGTGACTGCATAATGCAATGTAAAGCCTCAAAAAAAAGTACAAATGATTCACCATCAACTGACGGATCCCACGAACGCTAGTCGCCTTAAGTGCTTAACCTTGCATCCCAGGCCGCTCTGCGATGCGGCAAGCATGTGTGTACAGAATTCTTAGAACTATTCCCTTGACCCGTGTGACATAAACTCTAAAGTTACATGAGTAAATATGAACAAATGGCAATACACATCAATAAAATGATTATGATAAAACAGTAATACAGTGCGTGCTGGCATAACTATGCAACAACACAACACAGTGTGCATAATCCAGCAGCCAGCCTGTTACTGTTCTTTATGGAAATAATCATTTTTTACTGTGAGAACCACACAAAAAACAAGAAAACACAGTATGGATAGAATGCAGAGATGTAGATCTAGCAACAACTGTGCACAAGTCTGCAAACTTTACTTTATTTACTGAAAAATATAAATGTCACGTTTGAAAATAAAGTGCTAAAATAAATATGCGGTTCAAATGCTGTTTGTCCAGTGTTGCAAAATTTAAGTACATGCTGGGAGGCACAGTTCTAGCAGATCTTATAGCATGGTACTGTACTGTTGCATTTACACACCATCATTACAAAAAACTGTATACAAAGAGAAAGATATGAGTATCAGTACTACTTGCTGAAAGAAAAACCATACTGTTGCCTATACAGCTGTACAGTAAACTATTGATATACTATTGCAAGATGCATGTTTCTATCTCAGTCATGCAAGAGGCAGGGGATTGAAATTTGCAACAGCTCTGACCTTTGTTGAAACCCATTGTGTTGACAATCCATGGCATCTTCAACAAATTGGGCTGAGAGTTGCAGTATGATATTATGTGCTGAACACTGTCCAGATACTGGACAGGGCACTGCGAGATATTTACCTTCCCAATAAATACCATGCTGTGAACAAAGAACAAGTCATATCACTGCAACAACAATAAACCAGTCACAGTACACATCCTCTTTGCTGTTACATTTATCAGATTATACAAGCAAGTTGGCTCAAACACAATTTTTGTGGTCTTTCTCAGTCCCTCCAGGACAGTACATGAATCAATCACATACATTCAAATTAAATCTAGTATCACATTATCACCACCCAATGGACCCAAACAGAGCATGTTTTGCACTTTCACATGATGATGGAAACAGAGGCAGTTCCAAAGCACAATATATTCTAATCAATATACATACATCAGTTCAAACATGCTGCTACTTGCCACTACAAAGTCTGAGCTTGCTGACAGCATCACTTCTTAAACCATTAATGTACACCTTCATCAAATAAATCTTTGTGCACAAGATACAATCACATTTCTTAATCATCTACACATACAACATCCAGAATTTCTTTTAACAAGATGCCCATTAACTGGCAGATAAGTATAATAAGAGACAAATGTGAAATAAATCAGTTGAATGCAGTTACATCAGAAATACCTGCATGTCTTCAAATGATATATGCTTACTGAAACAGAACTCATAACTGCACAGCAGCAACAGAATGGGATAATTTAACCTATAGAAGACAGATTTAAATATGCCACATGTAGCTCCTGATGGCCTAGGGGTTTTTTTTTTTTTT
>Ga0268261_10001858_pt1 | contig 14858 bp, 7 predicted proteins | sample TergutNc150P1_FD_190353 | JGI IMG/M metagenome (GOLD analysis project Ga0268261, IMG submission 190353) | Nasutitermes corniger P1 segment gut microbial community from laboratory colony in Florida, USA - Nc150 P1 (SPAdes) (version 2) | ecosystem: Host-associated > Arthropoda: Insects > Digestive... | reverse complement strand
GGGGGGGGGGGGGGGGGGGGGGGGGGGGCAGATGTATAGCTCCACTCATTCTTAACCCTGGCACTACATTGATGGATGCAAGTAGTCAACTTCACACCCTGGAAAGAACCCCAGTATCCACTAAGCACCAGGCTGTGTGGGGACCCAGAGCTGGTTAGGATGTTTTCGGAAAAGAGAAATATTATTGCTTACTTTTAATTCTCAAAAAGATTATAACAGGGTAACAGCTAATCTGCTGAGAAATATTTCTATAAAGAATGTTTTCTTCTTGTGTGTGGCACCACAGTCAGACAGATGCATACTGGCATATATGTTGCATAACTCATCATGTTGGACAATTGACTTAAATTCACTGGCTTTTAAGTCACTATTTGGCTCCAACTTTCAATAGAAGAATAGCGTTCATGAATGGTTATTTAAGTCATCCAACTAATTTATATCTACAAGTATTTTGAAACCAGATTTTATCATACCCTTAAGTGGAACAACTGGTTACTAGCTGATCCTTTCTGTTTGTGGGTACCCAATGAACTGTCATGACATTCAGATACAATGCCACATGTATAAATGGGAGAAGAGTTTCCACACATGGCACAACACCAAATGAGGACAGAAAAAGTACACACTATGGTCTTCTAGTTTGTGTAATCTTATAGATGGTCACATTTTAGAGAATCCAGCTATCTCAGTCTTTACACCAGAAGCAGCAGATGCACTGTCTACCTGACAGCTTAGTGTCACAACATCAAAGACTGCAGCTTTACGCTGAACCTCAGATTATTTCAAACCAATACCAACTTCTGCACCCCATTTTGACCTGCTCAGTAAACTCACAGGATACCAACACTCATTTATTACTTTTCCCCATTACCATGAAAAGATGAGCCAGTTTCCCCTCATTTTGATTTAATCACTCAAAAAATACTGACACTTACTGCCATGTAAATTTCTACATTTACTGGGGCTCTTGCAAACTGAATTATGTTGTGCATTTTACAGATGTGCAATTCTGAACAATACATTGCTGCTACCACAACATGCTATTCTCTGATCGTGCTCAAGTTTTCACATCAAAGCCTTACAGAACTAGGTTGATGCTGAGTATAACGTGGCCAAATTGTAATTCAAGACCAAAACACACAAAATAATCACGTGCCAAAACAATTAACTGCGCTATACCTATTCATATTTTCCAGTTTGTTTTGTTTCCTTCTTTGCACAATTCTGCACAAGAAACTACCATTTTATGTTTTCTGAAGACTCTGCTTGTTATTATGCTCATTCAAATAGTGTTTGAAATGCAAGTTCTGCAGCAGCAGTCTTGATCTGCATTATGACACCACTTCTACTAGTAAATAGTTACTGACATTTTGCTGAAGCTTCTGTCTTCAGGGTCCATGCACTCCAAAAAAATGGTTTGGATATGAGCGATCCATGGGCTACACCGCTCTGGCAAAATCATCTGTACCTCTTTTATGTGTCTCCAAGGTATCATATACTAGAAGATTTGACCTTTCAATGCTTGAAATGATAATCCATCTTCCCTCCCAGACATGATAAGACACAAATTTGAAAACAGAAGGAAGATCTGTTCAAGGCCTTACAGTATTTGTGAACAATATGGCAGTAAAGGAGTTCAGAATGTAAAAAAAATGATGAAACTGCACTGTCAGGGAACTCACTGGGCAGTTTTCATTCTGCTTTTTTCTTTCTTTTTTTTAAAAAGAAAACCGGTTATTTGGGCACAACAACAGCAAAACTACTCTGGAATGTTAAAACCACTTTTACCTCAAAACACGTCCAGTTTGGATTTTAATGACTGAGGGAGGCACAGCAGCACATTCAATGTTCTTTTTCAAGTGTATACTTACATGCATAATTACAAATTCAGATGGATTCAACCATCATTTAATTATCAACAACAATAAAAGACTTTGGTAATGTTCATGTGATTGAATACCACTGTTAATTCTTGAATACACAAATGCAGAAATGTGCATACAATATAAGAATTTTGGCATGTTTCTGTTTAGTATTTCAAAAAGTTATGAACATAAACATGTTCCATTTTCTTAGCACATTTTGCTTATCACTTTCTAATAGAGTGACTCACATTAAAATGTAGGTCTTCACATTTAAGGTCACATAAAGCAGCCACTATTATCATCACATTTTAGCCAGTGTTAGAACTGGCTGACAAATTCTACTGAAACTCTGAATCAAAGTTAACACATATGCTCCCAGGTTCTCAAGCCATTGCATGCTATTCAAATGTACCTACAAAATGGGTAGAACATAAAGCCAAGTACGGATAAAACAAACATTTATATACCTGATTTTTTGTACAGATCTGTTTGCTTTGCCTACATATTAACATACAATTGAATGAAACATATGTACAAAGATGAAGGGCCAAACTGCTCACCTTTCTTGTACAAAAGCATTGTACTAAAACGTACAAAATATAGGCTAGCCAACCGAGTAAAACAAAAACATGCTTAGAACATAAAATTCACTCACTTTAAATAGGTTTATGTTGTTAATATAACTACAATACAATGCAAGTATTACTAAGCCAGACTTCTTAAGGTCAAATGCAGTCAGTCTTACCCAGGCCAGCCGGCACAAACACAAATCACACAACCAAACACACGTGAAACTGTGATACCAGATGTGATGATGTGAACCATACACACGCACACACCATGATACAAGCATTTTCCATGAGGGAACACCACTTTGGTATTTGTGCACTTTGCTCCAACCTTCTGCAACATTATACACAGAACACACTAGCATACCAACAGCTTCAGTTAGGCAGTGTATCATATAAAATGTCCTTGACACTCTGTGTGATGTTGTCTGGGAACTTTATATCAAATGAAACTATAAGGTCTCCCTTTCGGCTAGGTTCCTTTGGGAATGGCAGTCCCTGACCCTGGATTCGTTTTACAGTTGTAGGTTTCACAATCTCATTCACCAGGTTGACTGGAATTTTATCTCCGGTAAGTGTAGGAATATTGATGACTGAACCACACAAGGCCTGTAATAAGAAATGTTTTCAGTTTACAATCTACTCAAATTCTTTACTTCAAACCATACTTAAGCCACAGAAAGAAGTTCCATCGACTGACCTCCACCAAGCTCAAGTTGTTATGCTTGGTACTCTAGTATACTTCCCTGTATTTCTCTCTGTCATGTAGCTTTTCTGTTAACACAATATTGTTAGCAACATTATCTACCAACAAGCCCTTTCAGGAGACTAAGTACAATATAGGTGGAGGGAGAAGTCTCAAGTGCTGTCATCACAAACATTCACTGGTCACAGTGTATATTCCGATAACAGGAGTATAATTAGTCATGTACAAACATATGGTAGTCCTACACAATTCAGCTTCTCAGCCATCTTCATGGAGTCCTCGACAAAGAAAAATATGATGGCTAGTTATGTCACAGATGTGCAATGGTACAGAAGAATGTGTTCATTCTTTTGACATAAAAAAAAAAATACAGGAGAGAGAGAGAGACATATCCTTGAAAATGAAGTTGAATTCTGCAACAGATCTTTGTTTGCGATGAATAACTATTATGATACACATTCTGTACTATGCTTTATATTCTTTTTAACCATTTTAACATTTTTATTTCACCTTCACTATTGCACATCTTAACATAACCAGCCATTATTAGTTTTCTTTGTTGGGTACCTCTATACAGATGACCAACAAAAGCCGAAACATGGAGGACTACCACATCTTTGTATATTATCATAATATCTACTCATACTGCCATTGTTGGGATACTGTATTTACCTGAATGCAAGATTACACTCATCCAAGACAAACCCTCAAATAAAACACTTCTGCCAAGGTAAAAATGTATTTATCCATATCTAAGACAACCCCCGAAAAAAGAAGACTACCAAGAAGAAATATTTTACTACTAATTTCACACACTTATTACACAAAGCATGTCAGATTCTATGTACCTTTACCAATCAGTGTCACAGTCAGTACCTTCATTTCCTCACACTCATTCCTAACATCCCCATTCCCTTCACTGTCATTCCACAAGTAAATACAACGTATGTGACCTATCTTACTGCACTGGGTAATTTTAAACAATGACTTGTGTTCTTTCCATTACCTCAGCACAGCACTTACAGAATGCAATTACAAAGCTGACCATGAGATTCCCTGTTGTTAGCAAACCCAAAGACTCAGTGTCATCACTAAAGCCCCCCAAAACTGGGCCTACCACAATGCGATGTACCACTGTTCCCCCAACCACATTATGCTTCACCATGGAGGCTACAGGTCCCTTGTACTTAATCATAACAGCTGCCCACAATACAGGTCTGGAGGGGGGGAGAGAGAAAAGGGGGACACACACCCAAGCTGTGCCTGTTGTATGTTCTAAAACATTACCCTCAGACCTCAATGTTCTCAACACCCTTAAGATTACAGACTTCTGGGTGTGATAGTACTCTGTTAAGTATCTTTTTGGAGAAGCCTGCTGCCTCAATCTTCTAAGAGCATGCAGATCTAATGCCTGGGCATAAAGGTTCACCCTATAACCTGCCATGAAGGAACAAAGGATGAGCAGAGGTGTAGGTCTACTCTTTAATCTTGGTGCTACATGGATGTGGGTGGTTAACACCACGGCCCAGCTGCTTTACTCCAGGATTGACCCAGTACCCTCTGTATGGGAGGCTGGGTGGGCCCCAGGGCCAGTCTGATGAGTTCTGAAAATCTTGTCTCCTCAGGATCTTATCCCGACTGTCCAGCCCACAGAGACCTGCTACACCAACTACGCTATCCTGGCCCACCTAACACAGGTGCATAGTTACATCTACATGAGTACCAGCCTCTTTTCAAAAACCCCCATCTTTGTTTTCTCTTCAATTACTGCTACTTCCACAGCTCTGAACGAATACTGGCGCCACGAAATGTCACATAAAAAAATCTAATCTGTTATTCTTTACTTTGAAGTCATAATTAAAAAATTATAATCTCAAAACTGTTGATACCTACACAAGATTCTTGCTGATCAGCACACCATATACTTTGGCAAACAGTTACCACAGTTTCAAATTATCATGTTTTCATCTTCAGAGTTAGCAGTCTGTCTTTATAGACTACCTGGCCCTGAAGATGAAGGCTGCAGGCAGACTGAAGCAGGCCAGACCAGTGCGACCATCTACATACACGGGCCAGGAACCCAACTACACAACTCACAGCCAAACACGTCCTGCCTGGTTCTGTCTGCGGCATAATAGGTCATGTGCCACTCTTTGCCAGTCAGGAAGGTATCTGAACTGGAAATATGGCTGTCACTGACAATGCACATTTCTGTGGATTATTAAATGGATCTCAAATCTTCATCTATCTTGAAAAAATAAATTTACTGTAGTATAAATTCACAGTGACAGTAGTGTAGCACATTAAAAATCTTGCTGGTAACTGTTGCACACACATACATAATGGTTTAACTCATCTGTCAAATCAGAGACCAAATGTCTTTGCTGATGATAGTGGTTATCATTACCTAATCATTCCAAAACCAACCAATTTCAAAGCTGCGTTAATGACACCTTTGCCAAGTTACACCAATGGTTTATGGCAAAGCAATTAACATCAAATTGTGACACAAAAAATTGTACGAAATTTACTGCTAACAACAAAACATGTAAAATTTTCAATGGGTTATGATAATAAAGCAATCAATGAAGTCATTACAACTCTTCCTGCAAAGTAACTATTCAATGCACTTCCCACCCCCGCCAGTGAATGCCTGTTCTCATTACTGTAAAGCAAATATGCAGACAAGGTACTTCAAATCTGAACGGTACAGGTTTTACCTTCATACAATGACTTCTTCTGTATCCGCATACTACAAAGGATACAGACTGTGGATACATTGTAATTCTATTTAGCCCTAATGCTTGTAATTACTTTGCCACTGAAGGGTCCAACAAGGTACATGAAAGAGCATGTACATTTAACATCCAGGGTACTGCAATATTCCAACTACACAAAAATTATTTTAAAATTCTCTGAGTAAATATGAATTTTTTTTTAGTGAAAGGTTTTATATCTATCAGTACCTTAATGCACCGCTACATTCAGAAACTGTATAAGAGAACACTGATTCAACATGACCATGTAGATGGACATACAGTACTACACTGGTCTTTGTGAGTGCCTGCACTGAGCTCTGGTACTTGGGGTTGACTGCAGCTGTCTGTCCCCCTTGAACCTAGAGCAACTGTCACGCCATTAATCCCACTTCAGTTGAGATTAAACCAATTCCTGTAAGTTCACATAACACTTACCTGCTTAAGTGAGATCTTCGCTGTGTATCGAATGTCACTGCCCTCTCGTTTGAACAGTGTGTGAGGCTTGTCCCGAATAATGAACACGATATCAGCAGGAATCTTGTTGCGGCCTTGGTCTCCTTCCCTCTGAAACGTTATTTTTGTGCCTGCCTTCCAACCTGGTTTCACATTGATTGTCAACACTTTGTCCTCTTTCTGTGAAGATCCATCTGGCTTAAGGACACGTCGTGATATCTTCATTTTCTTCGTACAACCGCGACTGATGTCCTCCAATGTTACATACAGATCATGCTCAATGGGTGGATCCTGAAGCTTATCCTTATTGCGACCGGGTGATCCTGTATGGAAGTTGAACGAATGCGACCTGAATGCCCCGCCCGGTCCTCCGGGTCTTGCATTACCCATTCCTAGTGTTGCAAATGGGTCATCATCCAAATCCATGTCATCTTGGAACGCAAACATTCGGTTACCTCCTGGACCACCAATGTCAAAGAACGTCTGAAAAGGGTTTGAAGTACCAAAGAATTGAGCAAATGTTGCGCGAGGGTCACCATGGAATGTGTAGGTGAAGCCACCCCCTGGTCCTTCACCTCCGCCTGAAGAACCGCCCTTCAGCCCTTCTTCACCATACTGATCATACACATCTCGCTTTCTCTTGTCACTCAGCACTTCGTACGCTTCTGCTACCTCCTTGAATTTCTCTTCTGCTCCGGGTGACTTGTTTTTGTCGGGATGATAACGGAGGGCAAGTTTACGGTACGCCTTCTTTATCTCGTCGTCCGACGCTCCCTTTGAAATCCCCAGTATCTTGTAATAGTCCTTCCCCATGTCTGAATTGCAATCTAAAATGAATAATAATGCGTCAGGCAACACACCACCAAGGCAAGAGACTTCACCGAGTAACACATGGAATATCATACACTACAGCTCTAAATTTATACTTCGGACCATTTCAATATTACGACTATCTTCTACACTCATACATATATAATTTAGAACAACACACTGTCGAAATATTCCAACACTCGGACTTGCTTAGTACGAAATGAAACGTGAGAAGTGAGGCCGCCTACGCATCAACTCCCCAAACAAGCTGTTTCTACGTTTGTGAATTATTTACCTTGTTAGAGCTATACAAGTTATATCAACTGTCGTATTCCAGATACCTCCTTCTTTGCACTGTATAACTAAACTGTAACGATGTCACGCTATTTGTAATAACTTTTATACACACGTACAACCACCACATACGTCGCGTAAACTCAATCAATAGGCTCGCTAGCTTGCTGGTTACAAGAATATATACTCGTCATTCGTTCTCTTACATTCCGGAAGGTTCTGGAAACTGGCAATTTGCCAACTACGTCAGTTCGTTCAATGGAGAAGATATTGCCTGTCCGGTGTTTTACGTCTCATGTCAACGGAATACGTAGTTTTAAAATGACACGTCCCCGTTATATTATGTACCACATACGTATTCTGTACATTTTACAACCCTGATGCTGGTTTATAATTGCAAAGTAGTGTACAATGAATACGTATGTGATATACGTAAGGAAGATTCCATCGCATGGAATGGAATTGGTAATATTGCTTCATAAGATGTTTGGAAACTAAAGTCGCTGTCGACTATACAGCCATCTGTGGGTAAATCACGTTAGTCGACATTTACCTGAGTCAGAATCATGGAGGTAAGTATAATTTTATGCTGTGATGAAGTTTAAGCGTTTCATTCAACAGTAACATAAATAGTGCGATATAGATTTGAATTATTGAGGTATTGCCCCAGGTAGAAGTCATTTGTAGGCCACCCTAATGAATAATAGGATCAAGTATTGATTATGTTATGTCCTTGTGTAGTTTAGCGGCATATAGTGAATTCTTTCCCATTACTATGTCTTCTTAAAACCATTCTTTATTTCAGGTAGAAATATTGCACGCCCAGACTTCCAAATCTCTTGGAGTTTTAAATAATGTAAGTGTCTGAAATGTTTTCGGTGTACACACTGGCATGAGATAGCACCTTTTAGTAGTGTTTACTCAATATAAACAAGGTCCTTATTTGGGTGCTAGGCGATAGATTGGGGCCAGAGTTTTGGGCCCAAGTTGTACGAACCTTCAGAATTAACATAAACACGAAGTAATATCCACTGACAAAATCTTCTTTTTGTCCATCTTCTGATTTTTACTGAACCTTCACATTTAGTGAGACAATGTAGCTGATACTTTGGAACATTCATGTGTTCCCTGACGAAGATGAAGTAAAAACATAAGTTACAGAACTAACATACCACACATTTCACTTTCGTATCATAGTTGTGCATTTTTTTGCAGCAACATGCATGGAAAAAGAGGGATTACATTAATATTCTGACTCTGTTATTTAAACTACAATACTGTGAAAAGACAACAAATTATTTTAACTTGAAGAATACCACTGACTAAAAGACATGTCTCAGCAACAGTGTTATGAAAGTGACATGCAGTGTAGGTTTTAAGGACTAAATACTTGTATTATGTGGTGATTCACATGTAATGGAGAGGGTGCTTCCACCATGACAACCTGTGATTAATTGGGAGGTAGTTCCAAGAAAGGAATGATCAGATGGATGGACTGACTCAATGCATGTTATTATATTGTTATGATTTGAGGTTTTGATGATGTATTCTTGGATGTGATGCCCTATAGTTTTGTAAGTAGGTACCAACATTTTGAAGAACCTGTTGCTTCCATACCCTTGAAAATTGAAGTAACAGGTTGCTCCACATTGTTGGCACCTACCTGCAAGACTATATGGTGCCATAACATGACAGGCTTATTAGTTCCTGATATAAAAATGTCAAGTAGTAATTGATAATTGCTTGGACATGTGATTCAGTCAGAACACCTTACACTGGCATGTTGTTTGTTTACACTTTCCAAAGAAAACTTAATATTTCCAATGTTAAGTTTTATATTTACTGGCAAAACATTAGTTGCTGTTTGTGGGAGCTGTTACCCCTCAGCTGTATTGAAGCCACAAAAAGAACCCATGGATAGTCAGCATGACAGTGCTTGAGGTTTCCCCCTCTCAGCCTACTGTATTTTCATCCAATCCCCATGGGACTATCAGCCAGCCCAAAGTGCTGGTTTTGAATGAAAGTTATCATTGCTGTCATTTATGTGGACAGAATGGCTAGACAAATGGAGAGTAATATAGTATGCCACAGGTAAAGTTTACCAGCCTTAAGCAGTGTGTAGGTGGCAATCCATGGGAGTTTTACCATGGCCGTGATATAGTGTGATGACAGCTATCATAGGCGAACAGAAGAGGATGCTCTGTGCCTCTGCATTTTCTTCTGTCCCCATGATTTTTGAAGTTAACCACATATGTAAATTATTCACTGTCATGTTTTGATATGATAAGAAGATTGATTCCTGCAGCTTTCTCCTGCAACATCTGTTCGAGAACTCAAGAAAAAGGTTCATGGGTTGAAGAAATACCTAAATCCAGATCGACAGGCCCTGCGACTTGAACCAAAAGGTAAAACACTGAAAGAAGATGAATCTCTTAAGAGTCTGGGATTGAGAAGTGGTTCAAAGTTGTATGTGAAGGATCTGGGGCCACAGATTGGCTGGAAGACTGTGTTCCTTGCAGAGTATGCAGGCCCATTACTTCTGTACCTCTGGATGTACAGACGCCCCTGGTTGTTCTATGGGGATGGTGCTACTTCAGCTCCCCTGCACTACACAGTACAGTAAGTGATTTGCTTAATGGTCATGTATTTTTTAGTTGTAGGAGGTGGGACTAGAGATTGTTAGTGGATGACAAGAGCACATATGAAGGGCATTGAGAGATTGTTTGGACAGGGGTTGCTGTTTCGGCAAATAACAAGCTGTAAGATCATTTGAATTATCATCAGGTAGTGCAGTCATAGTGCAGCATTCCACCATCAGATGGCTCTGATGGTGCATTATAAAAAGCTGCTGTGTCATTACCAAGTCTAGTGGTTGAAGTGCATGGACAAAAATCAAAATGGAAGGCAGTTATCACAGGCAGAAATGGACCATGTGGTTCCTGTGGAAAGGTGTTGAATTGTCTGATATTCATTGTTGGTTATCTGCAATATGTGGAGAGAGCACCTGCATGTAGCACTGTGTTCACATGGGTGTGGAGCTTCAACACTGGCAAGGAACCTGCACAGGTGGCTGTCCGTGAGTGATATTGCAACACTTTTAAAGAATGGTGCCATGAAACCATTCGGAAGCTCCTGAGGAGATGGTTGCGATGTACAGCTCTAGGAGGGGAATGTGTTGAGCTAGCGGTTGTTTAGTATTCAGCCTAGAGATAATACACATGCTGCAAATGAGTTGAGTTCAAATAATTTTCGAATGCCCCATGTGCATTGGTAGATGCTTAGGTACGAAAGTAATGAAAAGTCAGTTGGCTATTACAGAACTGGAGGCGTACTTCCTCTTCCCCTTACATCTTCATGCTATGTTTAATAAGTACAGGCATGACTAAGCTTTACCAGTTACTCAGGAACTTCCCACCGTTTTCTGAAACCAGAAGTTGATTATTATATTCACAAGATTCCACCACTGGTCCCTAGCTTGAGTCAGTTGAATCCACTCCACTTCCATACCTGTGATTTCTTTATGAAGATACCAATTTCCTTCAATATAATCATCTAATCGGCACTTAACCTCATTATCGTGTTTCCAAATCCACAGACAGCTTGTACACAAGAACCATTATCTACTCCATCCAGGACTACAATATAATGTACTTTTATATACACTATAAAATATCCTTCATATTAGAAAGTTTATACTATATCAGAACTCAGTATGACTTACCCAGATATGTATTATGCAGTAATCTTTCTCCACCTTACCTTTCTATAATTTTAAGGCCGTATCACTATTTGACCGTTTTAAAATCATATCTTCTTTGTAAAATGAGATCTCATTTAAAGTCGAAGCACGTTAAAGTGGTATTAATACTTCTAAGTATTTTTGGTGTTCTGTATTACCTTATGATGGCCTATTCCAGCTGAAACATGTAACCATATTTTACATATATAATAAGAATTTTTAGTTGGGATTGATGAGCTTCTGCTCTGTCATTATTTATTCTCACCATGGGGTGAATAAAGTAAAGATCAGTTGCCACTACAGTTTCCGACTGGTGGATGGGTTTCAGTGCGGTTCATCTGTTGCTGTTTGGGTCATTGCATATCAGTGTAAAAACTCATGGAATACTACCAGGCATTACTGCAGTGCAAGGGTGACCACTTCATGGTCTGTCATGTAGTTCTGTTCCTGTTTCATTTTCTTTAACCTGTTGTACTTTCAAACAGTACTCTTGTCCACAGTTGCTTCATCATAGACTCTGAACAAACATCCATGAATGCAAATCATTTACATTCACAAACCAAGAACTCAGTTACTGTGAACTGTTTTAAATGCACATCCGTCCCTGCTATTGTAGAATCAACTGTCTTGCTGTCTTCTGTCAGAGGAAACAGTTACAGCTAGTAGAAAGTGAGAGTATGATGTATTGGTTATTCCCACAAAACAGAATGTGAGGAGATAAGGCATAGGAGACAGTTCTTTCTGGGTGACACTTTGATGTACAGAAGCTGTTGTCATTCTCCTGCACTTATGTTTCCTTGGGATGGGTCACCCTCTGAAAACTGCTCAATTCTGTTCTATGAGCACTTCTCAGATCTTTGGAAAATGCTTCCCTATTTTCTTTGTAGCTCTTTGTTTATTTTATATCATCACCTGGTCTGTGGTCTTCCCAGTGATTATACATGAGACATCTTCCTGTCATCCATGTGTTGCACATGTATCCTTCAGTGACCAGCGTTTCTTGTAATATTTATAGCAGTGTATCGTGCGTAATGTAATGCTTTTGGATTTTATGTTCATGATATCTGAGGTTCCCACAGTAATAAATATGTTAAAGCGCTTTGTATGTGAGACTGTGTAGACTGGTAAATAGATACCACCATTTTGGTGGAACCTACTGCTCCCTTCCAGCTACAGCAGAAGCATCAAGGGTTTTTCAATAGTGGACTACCACTGATGCATAAATCCATGTGTGTGTGAGCAGACTGGAATTATTTGTACTGGTAATGGTGGTGAAGCATAGCCTATTAGCTATTAAAAATGTGGATTTTTAGTAGTAATACAAAAGCATTCCCAAGAAGATTTTAATGAACTTTATTCATACACAGACAAATGCTAGTCATTGATCGGTTTTGATCAAGTCAATAAGAATAAAGGTATTTAACATACTGAGCTGTTGCCTACTGTCCTGTCATTTCATTTGTGCTTGCCACTTGGATAAAATCTCAGGTGGATCATGGCCTGGGGCCGTGAATGCCACATGTTGGGTACGTTGGATCTACAGGAATTAGGCAGGGAAAAGTGAAGTGAGGACTGAGGCTATGATTGAACCAGCTGGAACCTTCATGACACAGTGCTGTGATATTTATCTGTCCTCGTTTATTTATTAGTACTCTGTAGAGTTTTCATCTGCACATCTCGTTGTCTGCTTGCAGCTCTCTCAAGTCTTCTCCTACCTGTGGATCACATATTTGTATGTTCTATGTGACATGTTGTTGATGTTTCAGCATTGCAGCAGGCTGCTGGACACTGCACTATGCTAAGCGACTTCTGGAAACCCTCTTTGTGCACCGGTTCTCTCATGCTACAATGCCCATTTTCAACCTTATAAAGAACTGTTCCTACTACTGGCTGTTCACACTGTATGTTGCTTATCATGTGAACCATCCACTGTTCACAGCACCAGGACCAGTGCAGGTTTATGGGAGCCTTGCAGCCTTCTTGGTATGTTAAACATTGTGAGACTGCTTTGTCAAGTTCCCTCATATGTAGTTACTCCCCTTTTGGCAGACGATGCTGTATGACGTAGGGCTACACTAGCTGATTATAAGTGACACAGTAGCCATAGTGAAGACCACCCTCTTAAGGAAAAGATCTCTCTCTTTGTCACAAAAGAAATACCCTCTAAGTTTGTAGGTAATGAGATTCTGAATTGCTACTGCTATGAGGAAGATTTTAGTATTGAATACTCCCTTTTCCCAAGGAACACTCATATAATTCCAGAATGGGTGAAGTGCTTTGCCTTCTGCTGATGCTGCGTCATTGTAGTCCATAAAGAAATCAATAAAGTTCACTCATCCAAAGTGTAGCAGAATGTTTCAGAGAATCTTTGTACGTGAGTAAGGGAAGATTTATTGGTCTTTTGGGTTATGATACCTTGTCTAGTAGGGGAGGTGGGTACTAAAGTTTTGGAGCAACATACCACCTCTGTATTCAATGTACTATGCCTTGAAGATAAAGGCTGAATGTTACTGTGAAACATCAGTACCCATCCACCAACTTCCGTGGTGTCGTGTCATAACCCACACGACTACATGTGAATCTGTACGTGAGTTACTGAGCTGGTTATAAAATTGAAATTAAAAGCTGCTCATTATCAGTCTATGTTGCTTTGGTTGCAGTCAGAATACCAGTCTATATTTTGATGGTCTGCAGAGTTACTTTAAAACTTCTTTGTACCAATAAGTTATTTTTCTTCAGATTTCCTTCCTGTGACTGGGATAATTTCCTCTTTATTTTCTGTGCACTTGTTCTCCTTCTTGCTTTGATATTTCGACTCTGTGTGGGTCATATATCAACCAAGTTTCTCCATTTGTCGCTGTCATCCCAAAGCTGCTGTTTCTCCTCTGTTTCCTCCCCTGTTGTTCTTTCTGTCTGAAATATTTCCAAACCTGATGTTCCATCTTGATCTCCTGGAATTTTTCTGTTTAGCTTTATGTTCAGAGCCTTTTGAGTCATGCTTAAAAAGGTGGAATGAGCAACTGTCTGCTTTGTCATGTCTGTTTTTGTGGAATAACTTGGCTTCTGCTGGATGAATTTTCATGGAATTATATATTTGGAGGATTTACTAAAATCTGCCCAGAAAATTAAAATTTCTTTGAAACTGGTCAAAGAAACACTTTACATGTACACCTACATACATATATAAAACTACTTTGGTTACTATTGTTACCATGATTGCTTTTATTACCAAGGATACCAGCGCCTGTATGGTTTTTTTTTTGCAGGGCAGCCTGTTGTAATGATGATATACAAGGTGAATAATAACAGTCAATCTGGTTAACTGGTTTTGGTTTATCACATAATTCTATGATACATGTGAAGTTGAGATCTCAACCATGTACATGGATGATGTAAGATGTAAAATAATATCATGGAACTTGAATAATAATTTCTTTAGCCATTGATGGCTTCTTGTTGATCCAAAACATGTTCCATTAAAACCGTATATTATACAAGAAGAATGTAGTTGGGGAACAGACTGAAAGGAAAACTCACACCACTAACAGGAGAGATAGATGCAGGCTGGTTGAAAATCAAAGAGGCCATCACCAAAGCAGCAGAAGAGAGTATAGGATATAAGAAGTGGAAGAACCGGAGATGGTTACGGACGTGGAATGACGA
>Ga0268261_10001857_pt1 | contig 14859 bp, 7 predicted proteins | sample TergutNc150P1_FD_190353 | JGI IMG/M metagenome (GOLD analysis project Ga0268261, IMG submission 190353) | Nasutitermes corniger P1 segment gut microbial community from laboratory colony in Florida, USA - Nc150 P1 (SPAdes) (version 2) | ecosystem: Host-associated > Arthropoda: Insects > Digestive... | reverse complement strand
CACACACACACACACACACACATATATATATATATATATATATATATATATATATATATATATATATTTACGTGTACTGAAATGTAAACGAGCATGCATAAATTTGTTCTGTGTATTTAGTTCGTTCTGTCTCTGTAACCCCTTACTGGGACGTAAAGTAACTGGTTTTTATATTTACAGTACGATCTGTCCAAATGTGTTTTCTTTGATGCATAAAGCCATCGTTCTGCAGCGCCATTTTGGTAAGTTAAAGAAATTATCTGTAGTCTCTCATTCTTCAAAATATCTCAAATTTTCTTTCAGTCAACATAAATATAAGTTATTACGATTGTCATTATAAACAAGGGCTTGCTGTATTTCATCACAATTTCCTCGGGACCAATCATAGCCAGGCACATATGTCTCAAGTTCTGATTTAGTATAATGCAACGTCGGTACTCTTTTCCTTGCCCCAGCCTAGATTCTGTTACGTTACTTCAAATTCCTAGTCTCATGCACTGTTACTGGACTTCTTTAGAATCAGACAAGGAAAATTTTCAAATTAAAAAAAAGTCATGCGACGCAAAAGCAATAAACATATATGTAGATATAAGCGTGTTTCAAGATTGATCCCGTTTCTCATTGGTACGATTGAAGGATAAAAAATGCTTCTTTCATTAATTTAATCAGGACACATATCATATTGTGTCTTACTTAACAACAGCGTCATCTGTGTGCTACACATAAAATACTAAATTAACACAATCCTGCGGTGTGCCAAGTTGAGAAGACATTCTAATGTAAGCAGCTGCAGAACTTGATGGAATGGATAAATACAGGATTTTCCTTCATTACCCCACCGAGCATGGTGATTTTATCGCATTGATATTCTGCATCTGCCTGACATCCCTTGGGAGATGCGGTGCTGAGGCAGCAGTAAGGCGATACCGTTATATATAGCAAGGGATTAACTTTGTTAACAACTGGAATATAAACAATAATATAACATTCTTCACTACAATTTATAATCACCCTCCCTTCACAAATTATATCAGATTCACTATTTACACGGATTTTTCAATGCAGGACCATTATAAATCACATGTTGGAATGAAAATTTGATACAAAACATTTGGAGTTGTGCAATAGAATAGTCTTTTATAAAGGAAACATTCTATACTGCTGATCGTCATTTACTGGTTTTGTATGTGAAAAACGCTGACTTTATAGGCATCAAACCAATAATTAGTCTAATTCCACTGTATAACTTTTGATATGATTTGTTGAGAATATTTCTCACTCCCCACAACACACTAACTCAAAATTTGCATTCTAAATCTGATTTTCGTACATTGTGCAACGTTTGGAATGAAAATGGCTATTGTTTTACATATTTAAATTTTTAGTGGTAATCAAATTGTAAATACAATAAGAGACAGTCAAACTGTTACACTTGTTTGGCTGTAAAATTTAATCATTGTAGGATCATGTAAATTCGTCTCTTTATACTACTAGTAAACATTAGTGAAGTATGTATTCGTGTTGTATAGAAAACTGCACTGTAGAAGTTGTCAGTGTACTTGTTGAGTTTCGAACATCCTTAAAATTAGCAAATGTTATGAATCAAGAGAATCACATAAAGGAATTATTTATATATCATTTTATTTATTTTGTAAATTCAAGGAAGGGATAGATGTTAGCGTCAAATAGTTGTTATATTGTATTAAATATTCCAGCTTAATTAATTTAATATAAGCGAATGGTACTCTGTTATGTAATTAACACAGACAAACACTTTTTTTCCCTGGCATGGCCATTTGCAGTTTTACCTTTTACAAACACGTCCGAACAACCCCTCAGTTCTCACTCTTGTTCCCGACTGCTGTATTCCAAATGTACGATTTTGTCGATGCGTGATAATGAGAACTTTCCTATGACTACGAACGATACGTATCTTGAAATAAATGGAACTTTACTTTCACTTCCCCATTACACTTCCGTTCCTTTTTCCTTAAATACAAGTGTAATCATTTTTCAGGTGAAATCTTTGTCACCGAGCAGGCTAACGTAACAGAAAATGATTTAAACATGTTTTCAGAATTTTGCCAATGCAAAATGATTTTATACATGAATTAATGTGTGTAGCCGAATTCCTCGTACATATTTTTTTTACTATTCCACGTTTTCCAAAATATGTGACATAAAGTGATGTTGCGATTATGTACACATAATACAAAATTTAAGGAATATTGTGCAATATATATAATGCGACGTGAGTAGAGAATAAAATCAATGATGTAGACTTTTTGTTCTAATAATCAGATAACAAATTAAAACTTACCCTAATATTAAAGGATGAATTTGTTCATAGTAACTAAGTTAGTTTCGTTGCAATAACTGGATGCTATGTACAATAGAACTATAAGGAAGCGCAGCAACAGAAGTCACTGTGTTTTAAAAATTGTTCTATTGTCTACGTCACAGGTCCTGATTGGTTTTTCCCATTCTTGTCTTTTACTTTAAGCAGAAACATGAAGGACGACAGCGTCTCTTGCATTATCTGTAACAGTCAAACAGTTAGTGACACGTAAATTTATATGGGTAAAAGGTCACAGTTCCTATAAAAATTACATAAAAACTGTGCAAATATGATTTTGCTGAGAATAACGCAGAAGTAGCTCCCAATGTGAGAGAATTTAGGGTCAGGAATTGTATGCGTTCTGAAAAATTATTTTTATTTAATTATTTTATTTGTGGTTTTACTCGAAATATTGAAATGTATTTCCCTTCACTTAATTTTAATTTTTATATTGATATTATTAATTTGTGCAAATTGCAAATTGTTTGTGCCATTTTACATGCATGAAATATATGTTTCTTATTCTCAAACACTTTATTCCTTCAACATACGACATGCTGCAATAACTCTGGTGCGATTATCCGCACTAAAGTATATTTTTCTGTTCTGTAAGGTGTCCAGACATATTCTGGAGATCATTTAGAATAATATTCAATGGACGTCATGGATTATTTCCCAGAGGTAAAGACGCTGTAGTGTGAAGCTCACCACCTCCCTCTCAATAGCATCAATGATGATAATAAACGTGTCTTTATATCCACAGCCCCTTAATCCCTCATAACTTTTACAGGGAAATGTTATGTTTATGCACATGTTCAAATGTTTATATAATGCTAGTATGCATAGCACTGTTATAGCTACGTACCTGTATGAAGTATATGAGGAGAATCACATAAACGCAACTTCCAAATATACAAGAAAATCGTTTACTTTGAAAGAAATAAAGTGGTTTTCGTAGGGGTGTTTAGGGAAGAGGGCAGTAGATAATTCTGCAATGCAAATTGTACACAATACAGAGTACTAGCTTTCATGAGTGAACTGATTTCATGTACCTTCTAATTTTCTGTCTGATTAATAGGAAGTTAAGGCAGTTCCAAGAATACTAACTTGAATCAGGATCCTTCAAAGTGGACACCAAGAAAAAGGGCCGGACCGAGATATGTGGGCACCCCAGGTGGGTATATTTTCGCGCCCGAGCAGACTAATAATTTGTTGTCCATTAATATCGATATTCTTGAAACATTTTGATCTAAGAGAGAGTTGGTGAATATTTGTGGCAGAGCTTGCCCAAATTGAATTAAATTTTCTGAGAAATATTTCCACCCGTGTAAACTTGAGTTTACCACCTCAATATTACCGATTATTCCAGCGACATCTTTCCGCTCTTTATAAGTTGGAGGACAAGCTGTTCCACATCTTAGTCATATCATGGCCGCAATGGAACTTTATTTTTAAGCGCGTTAGGGAAATTGCTAAAAGGGTCCATTGTCGTCTTCATACCTGTCTCTCAACCTTCCGTTCGTCTGTCTGTCCACATAGAACAGATTTCATTCGTCGAATTTTCCGAATATTTCATATTTCATATTAGAGAAAAACTGTGTAGAATAATCAAAATTAATTACTATCTGACAAAAATAACGGTACTTTATATGAAGACCAATATAAGTATTTTATCCTATCTCGCTCAGTCTTTCATAGAATGAAAAATATTTCAACGAAAATTATAGAGAAAACAAAACACACATTTTATGTTCAATAACCATTTTTCGTAAATCGTACCCATTATTGTCATGTGGAAAAATAATGTAAAACCGGACTGGACACAGATGACATTATAGCGTGTGCAAATTCCATGTAGGACCACTAAAGCTATAAATACCACTCAGAGTATGTCAAAATATTGAATTTTCAGGGCAAAAGTTGCTGTACGAACGCGCCTTATTGTTACATTATATTTACCCTGTCAGTCTTGTTTAACAATGCTCTCGAAGTAACACAGTACTATAATATACCACAACGAACACATTTAAAAATCATGTTAAAGATATAAAGCGTTTTCGTGGAGCCCATTCCTTAGGAATTAATACGTAATAATGGCACAAAGGCAAAACACTTTGCATATTAATTATATACATTTACAATTGCTTCCTTTCTTTATACTTTATTACGTTATTCATTCGTGCACAGTTATTATGGCATACAAAACCCTGGTGGCAATTTTGCTACATTCGAATTCAAGACGACAATAAATATAATTATTTTCCTAATATCCGACTAAACATTTTCAATGTTGTTAGTAACTGGCAGTTTTACTTTACTACGGACATTGAACATGGTCGCATTTGACACGGGAACAAACTTTCCCTCTGTCATTTGGAACCCCTTGTTAGCTGCAGCAATGACGCACATCATACAATGCTGAATTAGGATAGGAGTTCTCACCCAGTCGCACCCAAATGCTGCCTCTGTCACACTCTCCGCCTGAACCATTTTACAATTTAACGATACGCGTCCATTCGTTTTAGTTAATGCAAACAATCTTTCTTATAGGATTTCAAATTATTAAATATTTCGTGAGTTTTCACTCCTTTTGGAATATTAGAAATCATTAGGCTCTCCTGTATATTTTAGATTCCAAGTTTGGCCTTCAAAATCTCACTTGTATTGCTTCGATTTCTCGGACGTCTCTCTGTTTTCTGGTCCAGGGTTCACTGCCACAAAGTTCCATTTCAAGTAATGTTATGCCGTCTCAATTTTTGTCAGTTGTTATACAATTAACAAAATATCATTTCCTCATGCTATTTATTTCTCGTATATACACATATTCGTTCAAACCGATGTCATTTTCTTGTTGTGATATCAAAATTTCCAAGTAATTGGGATTAGAAACTTGTTTCCAGATATTTCCTTCAGTTTCTAATTTGACCCTTCATGCTTTTACCCAAGATCCTTTTACTTTAATTTTAAAGTGTGTATTTTCAGATGTGTTGAATTTAATAGACTCGTTGTGTAATACGTCCTCAGGTTTTTCCTGACTTCTTGTAGAATACCTGTAAACAAACTCGTGCTTACACAGGATGTCATAAAAGAAAGAAATATCTCACATTAAAAAGAATGCGAAAATCTGCTTGACCTGTAAAGTAACCCGGTGTTTCCTAAGCAAGTACAGAAAATCTATAAGCTCCTACAGTATAGAAACGCAGATTGTCTTCAATCTAGCTAATGACTTCCTTGAAGCAGAATCCTTGTTTATACACTCAAGCTTCCTCAGAGAGAACAGAATTTCTCCGCATTATGTAAAACTCGAATGTTCATTCCCGTATTCACAAGAGCCAACCACCTGCCTGTAACTCTTCCCGTCAATTCCAGTCCACAAACTTCCGTCTTGTTTCTTAAAGAATAGAATAGAATAGAATAATTTTGGGGTTCGAGCCCTTCCGGGCCCGATGCACCTAGGCCTTATTGACAGGCCCTTTGTGCCCCCTATTCTGTGCTAGGCTATAGGAGCCCTGTTCCTTTAGCAAAGTTCCAGATGGCCCCCATGCCTAGTTCCCATATGCCCTCCGGGTCCAAAAAAAAGGAACCCAGTACTAAATTAGAGGAGCCCTGTTCCTTTAACAAGGTTCCAGATGGCCCCCATACTTAGTTTCCTATTATCGTCTGGGTCCAAAAGCAAGGAACCCAGATGTATTTGTCTGAGTGAGGACAAAGCCTCACTCAGATTTAAAAGCTGAATAGACTCCTCACACAAAAGGTACTCAGATACACTATTAAATTCTCTCAAAACCCCGACAATTGTAACCCCTCTAGGTTCCCAAAGGGCCCCTATATAGTGGGAGGCCCGACCGCAAAGGCATTTCATGTATCCCTCAAAGACCTCATTTTCCAGGTTCTCCATAAAGGAGCCCTTCCCGATGCCCCCACCATGGAGTCCCCCCAAGGGAGGGAAACAAATCCCCTTCGTCCAACCCAGAAAGTCCCAGTAGAAAAGCGCCCCTCCAGGTTTCCCAACCGGAGTCTCCATAAGAAGAGATGCCTGTCTATGGAGCCCTTTCTACTCCCAAAGTCCCCGGTAGACGGGCCCTCTTCCAGGTTCCCCAAAACCGGGGCCCCTATCTAGAGATGTCCGTCCGCAGAGACTTTTCTAAATATCCTTCAGGGTCCCCGGGAGGGATCCCCCTACAGGTTCCCTTCGCAGAGCTCCCACGGAGAGAGAGACTCCATCTCCAGAGCCCCGTCAGTCATATCTTGAAGTCCCAGTAGATGAACCCAACCCATGTTGCCCCAGCAGAGCCCCCATATAGAGAGGTTCCCGTCCCTAGAGCCCTCCTTTCATAACCTTCGGGGTTCTCAACAAGGAGCTCCCCCTCCAGGTTTCCCTAACGGAGCTCCAATAGAGAGAGAGAGACGCCCCGTCTGCAGAGCCCCCCGCCCGCAGGGCATTTAATATATCCCTCAAGTACCTAATTTTTCAGATTACCCAATAAAGGAGCCCTCCCCCCAGGTCCCCCAATGGAGTCTCCTGAGGGGCGGAGGCACAGCCCCTTCATCCAACCCTCAAAGTCCCCGGTAAGCTTGCCGTATTCCAGGTTTCCCAAACCGAGCCTCTATAAGGAGAGACGCAAGTTTCTCGAGCCTTTTCTACTCTAAAAGTCCCCGTTAGACGACCCCTCCTTTAGGTTTCCCAAAAGCGGAGCCCCAATGTAGAGAGACACCCGTCCCAGAGACTTTTCTAAATATCCTTCGGGGTCCCCGGGAGGGAGCCCCCTACAGGTTCCCTAGACAGAGCTCCCACGGAGAGAGACACTCCATCCCCAGAACCCCTTCAGCCATATCTCAAAGCCCCAGTAGATGAGCCCACCCCAGGCTGCCCCAACAGAGCCCACATATAGAGACGTTCCCATCCCTAGAGCCCTCCTTTCATAATATTCGGGGTCCCCAACAGTGAGCCCCCCCTCCAAGTTCCCCTAACGGAGCCCCCATACAGAGAGATGCCCCATCTGCAGAACACCCTTTGAACTCTCAGAGTTCCTAGTGGACATGTTATATCCATCCACTGAGACCCTTCCCCTAACTTTCTGGATCCCCAGAATGTAGCCCCCTAACAAAGCTTCCGCATAGAGAGGTGCTGCCTTTCCTGTCGGAGTCCCCAGTGTGGAGCTCTCCCACGAAAGAAGGATATTATATTAATCCACCAAGCAGGGCCCCTATGCTTGGTGAGGCTAGATACAACTTGGAGGTCGCCTGGTATTCCAGAGGGTGCCGTTAATGACAGACTCACCCACTACCATTTATCCCTTAGGCACGGCACGCACACCGTAGGATTGGAGATTGTTTTTCAAGGTTTACTCCTTTAGATCCGCTGTGTTCTGTGTAACAGGGCCACCTCTCATAGGATGTGGCTCTTCACCATGCACAGACGGTCTTGGGTGAAGAAAGGCTATGATCCACATCTATCACACTTGGAGGATAGCTACAGCCCCCCCACCCGGGCCGCCAGTGTCACCTCTCGGCAACACGATGACCCCGGAGCGGCCCGGCCGACAAACCTTGGCCCCTGTTTCTTACGGACTTATTTCCATATTTTCCTTTCATATGGTCGAATGTTTCAAGCGGTCTACTCTTTTCAGGTCATTCTGTCGAACCGCTCTACATATTTTATTTTTCTTTCTACCTTATCCTATGAATGACATATTTGAAAGTTGTTAGGTTATTTCTTTACTTACATTTCCGATTTCTAGAGCTGACTTCATAGGTGTAACTGTAACATTAAGTTTGGACTATCGTATATAACTCCTAATGACAGTATTATGATTTACATTCACTGTAGTTCACGAGTTGACATATGAAGTATTTTAAATTCTTTGCGCAGTCTGAATGTTGACAACATCTCAGGGTTCTCTTTGACTGTGAAATATGAATGTACAAGCTTGAAATGAACGGAATAAGAGGGACGGATTGCAATCAGTTTAATCTTGTACAGGAGGAAATATGATACGTGTGCAAGAAAAGGGACTTGTTTACCTTGCATATGTTTTATAGAAAGATTGTGTGGTATTACATCCACCTAAATAGCGAGCTAGAAATTTCCATACCAGGAAAATGAAACAACTGTAGACTTAACTTGGTTTCAGGTCGGCAGTGACTGTTCCAAGTAGTTCCATTCGGAATTTGTACACTGGTCACAGCAATCCTCATTCTGATATTAGCAAATCTGGACATTACGTTTCGTGAAGCAGTCTAACACGGCCTGAATCCTTTCTAAATTTAAGCAATACCCTCGTAACGTTTTCCCTACATGGTAACAAATATATATATATATATATATATATATATATATATATATATTACATATCACTACACCGAGAGTTGGTAGAAATAATGACAGTCGTTCAGCAGATGCGGCACAAATGTTACAGCATTCCGCCTCAGTTACAAGTTTTCAGTTCCAATAAGTCTGCATGTATCCTACCGTATGATAGCCCAGAATGTTATGACAATTGTAAATCATCGGCCGCCTGCTTTGGGGGATGGTATAGAAATTTTTCACTCTTTCTTCAGCCGGATCTGATGATTGGCAACTTCAAAGAATAAAATACATAGCCGAGGTTTGGCGAACTTTCAAACAAGAATATCATTCAAAGCCGTGTGCTCTACTCATGACTTCATTAGATTATCCTCTCTCAAACTCAGACATAATATTTAAAATTTTAATGAGTCTGTGTGAGAGTCGACTATACAAAAAGACTAGAAATATACATACTATTACGTTTAAAATATATGTATTTTGACAGTTTAACACAACTTTCTTGTATAAAATACATATCTAAATGACATTTAAAGATAATGACAACTACAACCTTCGGCTTTCCTTCTTAAGCCGTCTTCAGTTGTAACTGTTACATATTTTAATGTACAGTTGACAATGCTTTTACGTACGAGATCTCATTTACATAAATTCTAGTAACATAGGATGTAACATATACTACAACATATGTTATATAACAACTTGTAAAACTACATAAGGTAATAAGATAAAATCATGAGGAATAAAACCACCAGCATTCACACAGTGCAGAAAACCACACGTAACAACTCTACGTATTTAAAGACAGAATCAGTGCCTTACACACAGAGTGTGATAATTTTTACCCAAAACTTTAAATACAAAATCTTCACGTATAAACGTGCCAAAATATAATATTCCCACAAAACAAAAAGCAAGTACTACCTCGCTGTACAAGAATAATGAAATTCATATAACAAGCAAATCTCCGACAGCGCATACACAACTCACACTCCGACAATAATACCTAACACTCTCATCTAACTGCCCATACGAGAAGATAATACATCTCCACATAGTGTAATAATAGATCTCTACGCAGAATAAATACTCCATATAATTACAACCACGGGAAAAGGCCCACGACAAACAGATTTCACAAAATTATAATACGGTATATTCTCCACTAAAGAAGACTAGATTTTATCCGTATTTTTTATCTGATCACCTTATGTAATTTTATAATTAATTTTATACACTGTGTTTAATTTTATTTGTTATATCCTAGCATACTTGAATTTATGTAAACGAGATCTCTTTCTTAAAAGCATCGTCAACTCTATATTAAAATATCCGAGAGTTACAACCTGAAGATGGCTTATGAAGGAAAGCCAAAGCATGTAGCTGTCATTATCTTTTATATATCATTATATATATATATATATATATATATTGTAAAATAAAATTGTGTTAGACTATCAAATTACATATATTTTAAATATTGAAAAACACAAGGGCGATGCCTCACTTGAAAATTACAAATTATTAAATTCCATATGATGCTATAGTAGACATATTTGAAAGTTATTTTTATCTATTTCAGTACGTAAAATTTTAATGCAAGTAAATGTTTGTTTATCTGAAAACAAGGGCTTTGAATATTTGTAATAACAAACATTATGTAAGTAACAGTTGGAAAGCAGTTCAGTGGTGTTTTTAAACAGGAACACAAATTGTTAGCTTCAGAAATATGGGCATTAGTTTGTAAGACATCGCCTGCAGTCGTTGTTGAATGGGAAGTGGTAAAGTTGAACGGAACGTTTGAAATTGGGTAAAAAAGGAAACTGATGACGGACACAGGATATCTGGCCTTCGTACATTAAGGAAGACGAAAATGTGAAATAGGACGATTGGACGATCAAAAGAGTGGAATATTGCCAAATTTGTAGGGCATAATTGTCAGTTTAAAAGATGTCGGTATGGAAAGAGAGGATAGTATTAACAATGACATAAATATTTTTTAATATTATTGCTATATTTTGTTTTCATTGTCAATTTTTTTCTTGAAATACCGGCAATAATCTGGTTTTTTTATATTATCAATCATTCGAACGCACTAGAAGTAATTTATTACCTTTTCGCCAGACGTCAGCAAATAAAGTGACTGCTTACGACTAAGATTTACAATTGGTTTTATTTACTGCGTTATGCAATAAAACCAATTGCAGGTTTTTGTAAACACGATAATGAACTTAACGGTTGCTCTTAATGCATGGAATATCTTGTGTAACAGAGCAGTTGTCGTGTGGAAAACAGCGCGGCCTTAATGCATTAATTGATTTAGTTAAGAGAAAAATATTTAAAGTACTAATAGTGTTTCAGCTTCCTTTGTGTAAGAAAGATGATTGAATTAACCGTAATAATTATCTAGTAATTACCTGTTATCAACTACAAAACACAACACTATCCAATACCCTTCTCTCTAGTTTAACTCCATACGCAGCAGAACTTGTTTCATATCAAGAATATGGATCTGGACGTAACCTCGTAAATGTGTGAGAGCGGTGTTTCACGTATATGTACTATCCCATGTTATTATGTACAAATAAGGCAACATGTTTCGGATGAGGTATAAGAAACAATCATCGGGTGAAAGTAAAGTATAAAGTAACAGATAAAATACAAATTACATTATCACATTGGTCATGTCCTTATAAACACTAGAGATCACAAACTTACGTTTCTCGAAAGATGAGATAAGCTGAATTAATTGAACGTTTAATGCAGATCCAAGTTACACAGAAAGTAATAAAAATGAGGGCCTACAATTGAACAGTTAAAATTAAAACCAATGGCTAGTACTGGTTGTGAAAGCGAAGATTTTGGAATATGATGTTCGGCGTCGACGAGAACTTTCTGTGATATTACGATAATATGAATTGTGTTTTGAATTAGGGTTTTTTTGTGGATGTTAAGCCATTCAATTTTTATATTTTATTGAATGTTTGTTCTTGAGAACGCTACATAATTTAGATGTAAAAGAGAATATTTGAACCATTTTGGACTCTTGTGATTAAAACCTCGATTCTATATTTTGTATGGAAAGTTTTGGAGTTTTTCTGTCATAATATCTGCGTTATCCTTGTGGTGAAGATTGCTGACCTTCTTTGGGCGATCTGTGTTTTAGGTCATTAATTTTTTACACAGGAAAATAAAAATGTACATTCTACTTCTGTAGATTTAAAATATTGTCAAAGAAGTTGAGTTGTAAAAAAAATCGTCACCCTTAAAATTAGACAAAGAATAATTGTGGTTAATTAGTGGAATTTAAATTAAAATCGTGATGGGCATTCTTTGTCAAAATATCTCATAGAACACTAATTAAAATAACTGGGCAATTATTTCAAAAATAAAATATTATTAATATTTTATGTGATTAAGTGTAGAATGTTATGAAATATTTAAAAAGGTGGTTTTGTTTATGACCAAAAAATTGTGGTACTCTAAAGAAAAATAATTACGTAGGCAGCCATACAACAAGAAAGTAGAATCATTATTTCCCATGAATATTACCTGGAATATAATGAAATGTTTAAAACTAGTGTCAGTTTTGGCAAAGGAGTACCTAAGTAGAAAAGTTTGGAGACTGAAGAAAATTTTTCACCCTTCGAAGAAAGCGGTGCTTTTTAATATTTTTTATATTTTCCGGATTATGTAAGTAACGTCTTGGGAAACGTCATCATATGTAGTATTACGATGAGGTGTGTTGGCCAAATCACGATCTACTGAGCAACGGAATGGAACATTTCACGATTAATTTTTTGTATAAATCCTTTATCGCATAGTAAGCCTGCATCTTCCCGACCAATCCACGGGAGATGCGGCAAAACAGAGCCATTTTTCTTAGTAGGGAATTAAAATGTGATTAGTAATATCTGCGATACTAAAAGTAAATTAACCTACTACGCCACAATTCAAAATCACTCTTCATTCACAGATCTTTTCACATGCAGTATTTTCAGGATGTGTAATTACAGGGCGATTACAAATTATCTATATAAAGCATAATTAGGTCTTAGAAAAAGGCCGTTGTGAAATAATGATTTTTATCATAAAGATATCCTCTACTCCTGTTTCTCATTAATTATTATTGAATGTGAACGACATAGATTTCTATACACGTGAAAACAATATCATTTTATTTCCACTGAATCACATTTGGTATGATACGCTGAGAACGGTGGTTATTCTTTATGCCACACGAAATTAAATTTATCTTTCGAGATCTGAGTTTATCTTGATATTGATAAAATGCAAGGTTTGGAATAATAGTTTTTGTTGTTTTTACGGATGTATAATGACAAATGGGGTTCAGGTGTTAGATGGAATAAGTGACAGTCAAATTTATTATGCATTTTTGAATTTAAATATTTCTTTATTTTGAGATTATATAGAAACACCTCATTTTATAAAAAAAATCAATACAATCAGTTATCTTATTCGTGCTATGTAAGAGAGCACTAGAATCTGGCAGTGCAATCAGTTGTGATATTCACGTTCTGACAGACAGTAAGTGTGTCAGGAGTATCACATAAGGATCATCTTTTATTTAATTCAGTTACAAATTCTAAGAAGAAAAAAAATCTAAATGGGCGATTAGTTGCTCATGTTTAAGTAGTTTTCTAGTATCACTGATTTATATATGCTGAAGGTACAGAGTTATATACTTAGAACGAAGAAGAACTTTCATTTCCTGCGTATGTGGTATGAAATTTTACTTTTACCTTTCACGCTAAATATCTCTCAGTTCTCACTGTTTCTCTGCACAGGTGGAATTCAAATTTACGTTTCCCTTTGATGCATAATAACGACCACATTTCTGACTCTGAAACCGAGATCTAGAAGACACGGAACTTTAAATTCGTAACCTTTGAGACCTTAATTAATGTAATCATTTTCCAGGTCACCCAACATTCTGCTTTAGACTCGTATTCGGAATTATGTTCGTTAGAAACTGAATGTAGAAATGTTGGGTTCAGCCAAATTTCTAGTACACTTTTTTTCCCATTCCAAGTTCTCCGGAATGTGAGGTATTTAGGTTGAAGCTGTGATTATATTCACGTATGTAAATGTATACCGTGTTTTGTTCAATGCGTGTACCTGTATATGATATTCAGGCATCAAATAATGAGTGACATGAATATTAAGCTATCAATTTATATATAGTTAAAAAGTTAGCTATGTTTCACTATCCAGATTTTGTGTGTAGTAAAAGAATAAGAAAAGAGCATACAGACATCACTGTGTGTGAATATTAAGTGCTTTGTTGTCTACATCAGTGGACCAGTTTTATCCTCATTTTTTTCTTTCACTTGAAGCAGAAACATGAATAAGGACAGCGTCTCTTGCATTATCTGCGAAAGAAAATTATTTAATTAGACACGCATACGTGTGTATGAGTAAGAAGCAACAGAAATGTGAAAAATGAAAGAAAATTGTTCAGTTATAACTTTTCAGAAAAGTACACCAGAATATCTCGTAGTGTAAGCTTTTTGACTCCTTAAAACTTGATCATTTTACATATTTCATAGCCGTCGCAAAAACGATTGAAAACAGACTGTGAATAGCAAAATATGACAAAATAGTATTTAAACTTATGTATTCCTTGTTTGGTTTGTTAAGTGTTAATATTATTATCCATTTGGGACATTTTTGCATTTTCTCCATATCGTTTATTACCGATACTACTGGACTTCAGCCTCTATATTTTCGTTCATAAAGTTGATACAGTTTAGAGTTTCTTAATACTAAAAATGTAATTAACAATACTGAATTCCGCTGAGGTTAAAAGTTTTCTTTATATGTGTGAAAATTTTTAATTGATTTGATCGCTGGTAATAAAACGAAATATGTTTACATACTTTAAAATTTCAGGAAATAGAAATGTGAACAAGAAAGCGACAAAGATATTTTAAAATATAACGATCATGCAATATACGAGGGCTGTCTGAAAGTATCTGACCTTGAATTTTCCCGCGCACAGTAGTGATGCTAGGGCGACGCCACTGTGCACAGCGGAAGGAGACAGCTTAATGCGCATGCTGGAATTTTTTTCTCCGCGTTAGAGTATGCCAGTCGCTGCCTGCTGGCCGCCGAGTGAGGTGCTGTTATACGTGTTCGTCGGATTTGGGATTTCTCTCACGATGACTGAACGAGTTGAGCAAAGATACTGCAT
>Ga0268261_10001856_pt1 | contig 14867 bp, 14 predicted proteins | sample TergutNc150P1_FD_190353 | JGI IMG/M metagenome (GOLD analysis project Ga0268261, IMG submission 190353) | Nasutitermes corniger P1 segment gut microbial community from laboratory colony in Florida, USA - Nc150 P1 (SPAdes) (version 2) | ecosystem: Host-associated > Arthropoda: Insects >... | reverse complement strand
CTGTGCAGCTGATTGTCCGGAGAAGCGCCGTGATTTGCTTTTGCTCCTGTTGGTGAAGGGCCGATTGAGTGTGATGTTGTGCCGAAACTTGCGGAGGATCCCTTTGGTTTGTTGGCTCCGTTATGTTGTAAAGTCGGTGTAGTTGTATCGCTTGTCGGGGGTCGCCGCTCCGTTGTGCTGAGTATTAAGTCTGTTCGGTAGTGTGCGTTGTAGGTTGCGTGTTCGTCGTCGGGTGTCACCAATTATATGTGGAGTAGTCTGGTTATCAGAAGGTGCGCTGCGTGTTCTTCGTCGGGGGTCACCAATTATTTGTGGGATGCTATGGGATTGTAGCAGTGAAAGCCACAGTACCACATACATATAATATTTATTAATGTCAAAGTCATACAGTAGCTGTTGCGTAGTTGTCTGATGGTAATACTTTGGTCTTGCCTCGGGTCGTGTGCTGCGCTACGGGACGACTTCGGTGCAACGGTGTGGTGGAGTATTGAGCACAGGCAGGTGGCGTGAGTGTGATGCACGGCTGGACTTGCCCGGGGGGCTACGGTGAATCGTCAAGAATTACGGCTGGTGCTGATGCCGGGCCGAAAGCTGCTGTTGCTGTCTGCTTGGCTGAGCCGTGGTGCGCCGCGGTCCACGGGGCATCGTGGCCGGACGGTCTGGCGTTGTTTCCTTGCTGATGTGTTGGATGGCTGCTTCTTCTTGATTTGTATCTGACAAAGTACTCCTTCCGACTGAATCTGCGGTTCAGACAGGCCTCCTTTTTTTGATTTCTTCCATTCTGTCTGTTCTGCCATTGGCGCGTTGGCAGAGTTGGTAGGCGTGGCCTGCTGACTTAGTCTCGCTTGCTGGAGCTAGGAAAGGGCCGTTTTGCTGGTGAGACAGAGATAGCGGGTGCGAGAGAGAGCGCTGCTCTGATGTTGTGCGGAGAACGGAGCAGAGGAGGAAGTTGTGCAGTATGTGGATGTCCCCACAGGTACCAATGGTTTCTTTCCCTGGGGTGAAGTAGCTAATAGTGTGAGGCTTAACATTTGGCTCTGTCTGGTGTTGAGAGTAAGAATGAGTGAACTGTGCCTAAGGGTGTGGACAGGGACAACTTTACCTTTTAACTTTCACCTTGGTAGTTGGGTACACGAGCAACCCATACTGATCAAATGATCCCTGACATGCAGAAACCCAAGATTTCAGCTAACTGTCATGGTACTCTTCCATAGTAGATGGTTGTTTTGTGCCTGTTCCATATTAAATGTAATTGCTGTGTGCTGCAGCATTGCATATTATTGAGCTGTCTTGAGTGGTGCTTTTTTCAATCCCAAGCCAACTACATTGTGCAAGTACATTCCAGGATGGAGGTTACACCATTTTTTATTCAGCTTTCTACAAGCTTGATTTCTGTCTCTAAGAATTTTGCTAAAAATTTGTTCACAAAATGTTTTAAATTCTGAAGGAGCAGAAAATGTTGCTTCTTATGTACACTTCATAAATACACACAAATGGTGTAACAGTTATTTCCAGTGAAAATTAATTCTGGTGCTAAAGCATGTGAAGAAAAATTGTGGGTTAGGACTAAAGTTCAGGGCTTGTACTATGCCGAGTGAGAAACATAATGTTGTCTTATTTCCAGAAATTTTTAAAGTCTTAATATTGCATGATTTTTAAGTGTCATGTGGAATATTTTCTGTATAATATTTGCTGTTATCTGGGAAAAATTTTTAAGCTTATATTGAGCACAAGCCATCATGGTGTCAGTCTGTATATTCTCTTATGTGTTATATTGTTCTTTTCAGGTTTTGTGAAGCTTTTACATTTCAGAAATATAGAAGGAGATACTGGTTGAAGTTTTAAAAGCAAAACAGGTTAAAATGTGTTAGTTGGCATGTCTGCTCAGTGTAGCAAATAATCAGAATATATTGCCACCCTTGTCAGGTATTTTCAGCATTGTGGTATAGTAGGCAAGATTACAGTTACAGTTCTGTATTTTGCACCTGAAAGACCGTGGGTGTTGCTGTCCATATTTGCTGTTGGCTTTTTCTTGTATTGCACTGTGTGTTTTGTATTGTATTGCACCATTGTGTCTTCAGATCTAGGAGACATGATTCACATTGTAGCAACTGTGTGGTAGTGACATTTAAGAGGTTCAACACTGATGATAAATGATTCTGACCCAGTCCCTTTAACCACCCCTTTTCACAACCTGCTTCCTGAATGTTAACAGATTGTCTCCTTATATCTTTCTTCTTGTACTTACTAGGAGATATAGTGTGAAATATTTCCACTCAGAATTCTGTACAACTTCTTGTGCCCTTCATCCTTGTCTTGCTCAGTTCATCACAGCCTCCTAGATTTTGTTAACTTAAGAGTATTACATGACCTTTATATATCACAAAGTTCCTCATCATGTAATATTCTATTTTTGTATTTTTTGTTTATGGGTTTGTTTGATTTGCTACTGGAATAAACAAATCATGTGTCAGCACGCTCCAGTAACAGCTTTCTTATTGGGAATGAAATGTTAACATGTCACTCATGAAACAGCAATTTTTTTTTGTAAACCGCCAATACACAGTTTTATAGGAGACAGAATATTTGACCATTCCTTAATAGATTAATACTTGAAAATGCTCTGCTTTTATACAAATAAGAGGACAAACTTTATTTTAATATATCTACTGTGTATCTTTTATTATTTTTTATTATATCCAACAAATGCACAATTCTAACAGTATATATCACAACAGTCTCTTTGTGTAATCTATACTCCTACATGTTTTAATACTTTGTTGTCATCAAAAGTTTACAACCAATGCCTTGTTAAGTTATGTATGTAACTTAGCGAGGCATTGGTTGTAAACTTTCTGATGGTGACAGGAAAGTGTCGAACATGTAGGAGTATAGATTACACAAAGAGAATGTTGTGATATATACTGTTATAATTGTGCATTTGTTGGTTATAATAAAAAAGAGAATGACAAGCTGTTTTATTGTTTATTGAAGGGGGGCTACATGTTAACAGAATGTGTGTGTGTAACCCAAGGGAATATCTGTTTGATGAATTGTGTGGGTTATGACAAATTGCCATATCATGAGTGATATACAGGTTCATTGATACTGTGTTTCTGGATCCTAGTTTCTCAGAGTTTGTGGTTCTCAACTGCAGTCACTACGCTAAATCTGTCGACTGTTTTTACATAGGTGTTGTAATTTGCAGCACGAATCCAACCGTATTTCTTTGCTTGTGTATTTGTGTAATGTTGTTTTGTGGCTGTTCAGTCAGCAGTGGAAGAATATCCAGTGATGTTAATCATTTAGTAAGCTGCTGTAAATCACATTTCCTTTACTGTTTACTTGAAATTGTAAATTAGTAACAATCTGCTGTACAGGATTTATTTTATATGTGAAAAAGCTTTGTGTGTCAAATTATGTGGCTGTAGAACATGTTTTTAACTTTTAAATGTGGCAGTGTGAACTACATACTTGGGAACTACTGCTGTAATTTATATCCTTTTGGAGCCTGGATAACATTGCATGTCTATGTTAACAGGCACAACCTGTACAAGATCCATCAATATGCTTAAAATAGACAAGAGAGTTGTATAAAAAGTTCAGAAGAGCAAGGTACATGCACCATATAATTTCTGTGACTATTGTCGCTAATTGTGATACATATTTTATCATCTGTTGCTTCTTAAATTATTACTTAAAAAAAGTTTCCATGATTGTAATATTATTGTGGTTGTGTTGTTCGTTGAGGTTAAAAATGTTCACTTTGTACATCTGTTTGTTGGTTACCTCCTGCTTGTTTTTCTTTTTTTTAAGTAACTGAACAATGCATTTTATTTGTACCTTCTGTAACTGCTAATAACTGAAAATGGGTAGCTGCTAATGGATGTTGTAATGTAGATACAGTCTGAAATCTAGTCACAGTACACTGACGGTTGCTATGACAACTGGCACAGGTTTAATGAACTTGTAATTGCCAAAACCCTTCAAATATATCATTTACCAAGATGACACAGGGATTGTAACTTAATTTGGATAATGTCACTTACATCCATTCACGGAAAAGCATAAAGGATACCAACTGAATGAGTGTTCAGTGTTGGGGAGTGGGTTGTCCTCTTGCCGACATTTTCGTAACCTGGCAAAATTTCTATTAAGAGCAGTATTACATGTTCTAAATACTCGAAGGTACAAAGTGATGTTTATAATTTGACATTCAGAGGACCATGCATTGTGATATATTCTTATAATAAAAGCCAAAGTGATGAAATATTTGTCAACTGTATTTTGGTAAAGAAATCTGTATGTTTCGGACAGACTTACTATCCATCATCACGAGTCGTAATACTGTATTCACAGCTATAGGTATTTGTCATACTAGTTATGAGGACTGTCTGCTAGTGAGGTCAGGATGGTACTCTATCCTGACCACACTAGCAGACACTAGCTGAGTTCTTTACCAAAATAAACTTGAGAAATAGTGCATCTCGTTGGCTTTTATTATAGGAATGATGTTTATAACTTTTGACAGTTGAAATGATGAGTAGTGGCATGGAAAGTATAACATTTCCCATCTCTGAAAAGCCAGCAGTTCTGCACAGTTGATGAAAGATTACTTCCACTGCCATATATGAGCATTACAGTGCTGCTGATCTCTTTTCTGTTATTTTCCACATGGTGTGACAACCAAAATGGCCTTAGGCCTCCTCATTATTGAGGTTTCAGGAGCACACGCAATTGTACACTCCACACTATGTAGGACTCATCTGGACAAGTGATTGGAATGTCGCAGATCTCTACCTGACAACACACAACACTCAAAACAGATGGAAACCCATGCCCCTAGTAGTATTCAAATGCACAATCCCAGTGAGCAAGTGCAGACATATGCCATAGGGTGCATCCAGACTTGAGCACTCTGTCACAATGTAAAACAGTAACGTAATTATGCAGGTTCTGCTCGCCCCAATGTTTAGGTTCGGACATGACAACTGGCATTCTGGCGAACTGGACACACACATCCACCAGTTTGCTGCTCCTGGTGGGAAGATGTCTTTATAGGTAGCTAGCTAGCCTTCACATTTGTACATCACATCTTGTCCATAAGAAGAAAGTGATGAGAAAGATGCTGGTGGCAAATGGAGTTAAACAGAAAGGGGTGTGTTTACAGTGTGATAAGGAATTTAACTCCTTCAAATAGAAAACGCACCATTAAATTGCTGGCCTGTTCTCATTTACTGCAGATTTCATTTTAACACATTTTAATTACTAAATCCTCTCCAATGAACAGAGACATTAATTCAGTACAGAATTCCACCATTTCAGAAGGCTATTGTGTCCCCACCATTAAGTTATCAGTCACATATGACATTTACTAAAGGAAGACCTCAAATTAAGCAAGTTAGCTTCTCCCAGTCTTACCTCCCTGTCAGCTGCTTAACAGACCTGTACACATATCCAAAAATACCCCATCTGGATGTTGTTTAACTGTGGGCCTGATGAAACCTTTGGCTATATATTGGAGGGTGCATAAAAAACTCAAATTAGAATGAATACATTGTATGAATTATGTGGAAGTCACAAGCAATATTTTATCATTCTTTTAATCCATCAAAATTTCAATTCTTGCATTAACCTAGCTAGTTTAATGGATATGCCAATCCCAATCTGTATATATAACATTATGTCTCTCATATCTGCAACGTATGCTGCATACATACATATATGGATACATGTATGCATGCATACAAACACACACATATACACGATGTCCCGGAAGGAATGTGCCAAACTTCGGGAGAATGTTCCTTAGGTTCAAGTATACCGATACAACCCAAAACACCTCTATCCAAATTTGAACGGTTACGGAAATAATGGCAAGAGTAAAATGTGGTCTTCTTGCGGTTCCATGTACTGAACCCGTTTCGCGGGTTGCGTTACCCGTACACTGTGCATGTCCGTCCTTCAACCTACAGCTTATTCGTGCTGCGACTTCATTATCAACGGTTGTCACTGTTACAGTTAATAGTGAGTAGTTGGAAAAATGCCTTTTGTGTTTTCCCACGTGGGATATTGTGACATGAAATTTGTATGTGGATTTTGCTATGGCAATGCACTTACTGCTGTTGACGAATACCAAAGGCTTTTTTCCGACTGAAGGATTCCGTCTAGGGGTGTATTTTATCGTATTCACCAGACAATGAGTGAGACTGGTTGTCTTCCAAATGTTGCTGTGCAGTCTGAAAGGGAGGTGGTAACATTGATTAACACACAAGAGAACATTCTTGAGATGGTTTAGAGAAGTGCATGACTGTTCACTCGTAGAATTGCCTCTCGCATCGGCGTGTCGCGTATGCAGTTGTGGCGAACTCGTCATGAGAAATATTTGCATCCTCTATGATCACAGACTACAACATTTGGAAACAGGGGACCCTGATCAACGTATGGATTTGTGCCACTTGACAACAGCACATCCCCAAATGTTAAGTGTCATTTTTATTCACCGATGAAACGTCTTTTATCCGGAACGGTATAAATAATTCACGAAATGTGCATACGTGGTCCCATGATAATCCATATGAAACAAGTATAACCAAGTTCCAAAAGAGATATTCAATGAATGTATATTGTGGTTTGCTTGTAACAAGTTGATCGGACCTTTTGTCTTTGACAACAATTTAACTGGAAAATCATATGAAGTCTTCCTAACGAATGAGTTACCAGGTTTGTTGGAAGACACTCCGTTAATGACAAGGAGCCAAATGTACTTCCAACATGATGGGTCTCTCCCACATTACACCCGGCACGTAGGAGATTACTTAAACGAATCTTTATGTAACCGCTGGTTCGGTCGTGGTGGACCCGTTGCGTTGCGATCCAAGTCGCCAGATCTTACACCGTTTGATTATTATCGTTGGGGCCACATGAAAACATTAGTGTACGAAACTAAGGTCTATTCAAGAGCAGAACTTCGCCATCGTATTTTTGCAGCGGCAGAACACATTCACAGCCATCCTGATAACATTGCTTCTGCTACACAGTCTCTAATGATGCGTGCCGAAAACTGCATATTAACTGGAGGAGGGCAATTAGAACAATTAGTATAAAGCAGGTAGTGTATTTTAGTACAGGCAACTCAACTTACAAGAGAGCGGGGTTCTTCTGGACACAACGTGTGGGGACAGGTTGGGGGACGTTACCACCAACATCGAGCCTGCCGAGTACAATGAGGTTTTCTTGACCGGCGGTCTCAAATACTGCGTGTACAGGAAGATGAACGCAAGTCCTATGGAGAGAAATAGCGTGTGTAAAGTGCAGGGAATAATTCGAAACTTTAGGAGCCTACGGTGTATGATACTGGATGGTGGGGATGTCATCACGGTTAGCACCGACCGAAAGATTAAGCGTAAAAATACAGTACGAAAGAAGGAGTTTAGAGTTGTGGGACATGGTCCTGAAAACGTCGGAGCCCGAGGAGAAAGTGTTTTTCAAGCACAAACTGCTGGATTAATCGATATCGGGAATATAATGGGAATGGGATAACAGAGTAGATGTGATTCGCAGTGAGCGATCATTTCGTGGATGATTTTCATTCAGAAGTAGACATTCAGGGTAGTAGCAGGGGAGAGATTCTCGATTCTATCTTCACTAATTCGTTGTTTGGCTCAGTGAAGGGAATACTAATTGAACAGGGAGATAGAGAGAGAGAGCAAGAAGAGCTGCTTTCACCGGTCTGGTGCCTCTAACACACCTGCAGATCAGAGGTAGCATTCAAGAGAAAGTTGAGTTTCTACGGTAGGTGCAATTCTGAGGCAGGAGGAGCTAGACTTTTTTAAGGCCACGTCCAACATCGAGTGTTATCCAGTCTTTCTTCGTGAGCTAAGAAATGTAATGGAGGCTTGTAAGAAACAGGACGACCTTGCAACCTCCAAGGCTAAGGCTACAAGTGTTCGGCCTTTGGGTGTCTGGGCGGAGTCGGGAATGTTATACTCTTCCATGGACTATCCGCATCTTATCGTGGGCAAAAAGAAAGATGATGAACTTTACAGTACAGATGGCATTTCTGTGTCTGCCAGCGTCCGCCCTCCGTCCTAGCATTTTTTCGGTGAGGACCCCACGGCCCAGGTCTCCACTGGCGAACTAACAGCCGAGAGCATTCAGGAAATTGAACAGACCGAGGATGGACTGGCATACGTTGCGATGGTTACATGGTGCGCCGGCCTGCAACAGCCAATTGGCCCTTGCACGCCAGCAAAGGGTTCAGGCAACCCTGTACTTGCTACCTCAACTAAGAAGCCACTTGACGCAAGTCTCTCGGACACATGTTTGGGTCTCTATGTGGCAGGCTTGTTCGCACCACTTCTAGCGCTCATGTGGCCATAAATAAATTCAATTTTCGCTAGCGAGCGAAAAATAAGCCAAATATTTACGTCTCAGGTGTCAAGGAAACGCGTGATTTCTGACTTGGATATGGGCATTATGTCACGGCTATCAGCCCGGGTTAAAGGGAGATGTTGATTGTCCTAAGTACCTCTGAAGGCGTCAGGACCACAGTCAATGCACTGCAATCCATTGATGGGAGCAAGGGTGTAAGTTGGATGGATCATTGTGTGCGTCTGTTGGTAAATTCCACTGGCAGACATTTGCCTGAGGACGAAATCCGGGAGGATCTGAAAGCTTTGGGCATTTTTATCGAGGGGGGCCTGCAGCTCCGCTCCGGACGCGGTGAACAAGAAGCTTTCAAGACCCGCCCCTTAACCTGGTAATTAATTGTGCCGGTAGCGCTGTGACCAGATGTGCCGGAAGAAATTTCTGTGGACAAACTCTAACATCGACAATGCGTGTCACCTACTCCACTTTGCACATATACAAAACATAGGGGCAACAGTTTATATGCATAAATAAGGTATGCGCAAATTTCGTGATTATATAATTAAGTGCAGAATCCCTGATTATGTTCCTATGTTGACATATTTCTGTATATTTTACACTTCAGTGTAGCCACGCATGACACATTAATTTGTATCACGCATTGCCATAATCAAATCAAATGTCGAAGAACTTGCACAAGAATAACATGGTAGTCATAAATATGTGTTTTATACATGTGTGCAAGATTATATCATTACAGCCTTTTATCATTAACAAATAACCCAGTGATTAACTTGGATGCTATATCAACTGCAAAATGTGGAATAAAACATGCTGTGTAATTCCCATATTAAATTTTAAACACGGTGTTTATGGAAGCAGCCTGTAGCCCCTGTTACAGTTTCCATTTTCTTCCATTAATTTTCCTTCCTTTTTAGTCTAAAAATATGGTTCGATTTGAACGCTGGTTACAGAGTAACCAGTGTAGAGCCTGATAATTTCAAAATTTGGTTTCGGTACTGTGATTGTTCTAAATTATATTTTGTGTCGCTAGACAGGGGTTTCCAGGTCCTTGTCAGTGCCGAGTGTTTGTACTTTAACTTTCTTTCGTTTTGCCACAACATTGCACAGTATTTGTATTTTGTATTATTTGGGGTGCTTTATGCAGCGAGTGTATTTGGGATTTTGTGGTAAAATGCAGCATTGATTATTTTGTATTATTTGTGATAACACAAATATTAATCACGATTTATGCCCTTGTTCTTGTTAACATAAAATTGTTATGTTTAATTCAGTTATGAAATTGGTACCCTGGTGTTATGTGCTCAACAAACGCCTGGCTGTCACAAGATGCACGCAAACGAGGAGGCGGTGGCAGTGCAATAATATAGTTCGTAGCGAATTTTAAAAAGTTAATATGTTTGGAAGGAGAAAAGAAACTAATCCCAAAGCTGTTTCATATAGTCAATTCGAGACCAATACGGGTTACCATAACATGAGAGAATTAATCGCAATTTTAATTGTATTTTATTGTGCAGGGAGTCCCGGGGGGAATGTGCCAGACTTTGGGAGAATATTCTGTAAGTTAAAGTACACCCATATAACCCAAAGCCCCTATACACGATGTTGAACGGTAACGGAGATAATTGCAGTATGAATATCCAGTATGAATATCCAGCAGTATTGAAGTACTTATTAACATTATTGACTGCGGATTTTGGTATACGACTACTACTTGTCTGTACTAAAATACGGTACCTGTTTACAGCAATTGTTCAAAGTGTCATCTTCCAGTTGCTATGCAGTTTTTGGCACGCATCAGTAGAGACAAGGTAGCAGACTCATTGTTGTCAGGGTGGTTGCGTATTTTTCCGCCGCTGCAAAAATACAATGGCGCAGTGTTCTTCTTGAATCCACTTTAGTTTTATACACTCGTGTCTTTATGTTCTGTATAACAGTATAAGAGCAGAGGAAAGGATGGTTTGTATAATAGTTCGTTATACAAAGTGTCAAATTCAATAGCATTTGCACAAAACAATTTATATTCAAAACACTTAATGCGTCACTCTACTAGTTCGTCTTGCAGTCTAAAGGATTTGAGGATTTGTCTGTCAATTCAAGAACTTGCCAAATCCAATAGATATGACCACTCTGATTTACTTAGGTACACCTGAGCTTCCTCAGACCTGATACGGTCCACCCTACATAGACAGGGTGTGACGTGAGTCACCAAGTGTGTACACTTTACTATTGGATATATGGCTCTAGAATGTCACCAGAATAACCAAGGGTAATTAATTTAGTACCAAATAGAGTGAAGAACTTACAATCTTCATTTGCCCTGTCAGATTATCATCCAGGTAGATGCAGACTTATTTTGTTCTTTGCTTGTTTTGGAAGTAGACATGGTGAAGTAATTCACACATCTTAAAAAATTTAATGGCATCCAGGTTGATGTGGGCACATTGTATAATGCAAAAAAAGAATGTACAAGTTTAGCCATTTAGCTAATGCATAGGCAGATCGCAATGCACAAACATGATTGGACTTGTTGTTACTTGCAAACGCGCTCCTGGTGTTGGGGAAATTATATTAGCTTGTTGATGGCATCCTAGTTGAGTAATATCAATAACCGTAGGTCGATAAGACTACAAATAAATAGCTTCAATCATTATGGCATTAACATGGTCCTTTCACTTAAGCGCACGGACTTATAAAAACATATTATACTTGGTTGTCTTGGGAGTCGACAGCTGCCAACTCCTAGACCACCAGTTCACCATCCCGCCCATTCGAGTGAAATCAGTCACGGGGAGAGATATTGCTGACTGATATTTGTGAGTGAACATATTTCTATTTATATCTGCGACTTGCACAACTGCTCCCGCTCCAACTGGCTGCAAGAGCGACATTGTCCAAACTAAGCACGGAACATGTTCACTGCCCCTATATCGTTGAAGGTGTAAGGAGCAGGTAAGAACATATTCACGAATGACGTCATGGATAGTCCCTTGGCTCTGTGGAAGGCGTAGATGTGGCAGTAATGACCGCAGTTATTCGCCGTTAAACCCTTTAGTCTGTAGCAGTTAAATTCACAAGAAATTGAATGACGGTGCAGGTAGGTCATGATTTCAAGTTTGTATGGTGGTAGATCACACGAATCGAAATATTCGGCGCATTCAGAGTTGGAAAAACAGAGATTTAAACAATGCGAACCGGATATGTAATTCTTGCTCAGGTTGATGACAATTATTGAGGGGTTTAGAAGTGTGGATAGTAAAAGACTTATGGAGTACACTTCTTGAAAATAATTTAAATATTTGGATAAAATTCTATTGATCTGAATGGTATACATTCAACTGTAACTTTAAACATGCAGCTGTGTGTCGTCCTCCAGAATCATACCCTTGAGAGCAGTGAAGTTTAAAGTCTTTAAATTTTCATAATTCAAGGTTATGCCCTTCACGTTTAAATTTTGATTTACGTTTTCCTTTCGATGGGCAAAATACAAAAATCGCATAGTTTATAGTGCCCCCACAACAAACTCTTCGATATAGGAGCCAGATCCAAACTCCTGTAATTCGTCTGTGAAGATGCCCAGATTATCACTGATTTTAATTTTGGGGTTTCACTTACTTTGTGGATATAGAATAACGAGTCGGTTTCGCGATACAACACAGACTGTCCCAACTCTCTCAAATACGCTTATAGTTTAAGCCAAGCTTGTTTAGTCACTATGCAGCAAATGCAAACTTTGACATCCTTTATTGCGGCCACGTTCTGCTCGAAATATTTCCAGGATACACATGCCACGTCATTTTTGAAAAAGGACGCCTTGTCTAAAGCAATTTCCTCTGCGCGCCGGTAGTTCTCAATGCATTTCTCTTTGTTGTCCTCACTAAGAACCCAGGAGGAGAGCCAGACGATCCCTGTTTTAATTTTAGTAACATGTTAACGTACTCTGCAAAAAGGCTCTCACATTTGTTACCTTTCTCAAAACGCGTTACAGAATATTGCCAAAATTCATACACGTATACCAAACTATAGCCGATCTCTACGGCTATGCACACCTCATTCACTACCCATGTTCCGATTATACAGCGCTCCTTATTAGTGTGTTACAATCGTTTTGGTTTAATGTGTCAGCACATACAGAACACAATGGGAACATTACTTTGGAGTTGCTTTTGTATGGAACTACTGAATGATACAATTTTCTAGGAGGCAGAACCTTATATTTGATGATCCTCTTCCTATAAAAAACAGTCAGGGAGACAGTCTGCAGCCACGTAAACTTTTGGCTTCCCCCAAGGAAAACTAGCATATTTACAAATGTAGGGGCACAGACTGATATCATCCACATAGTGTATTACATCCCGCTGCTTAACTCTGTATCATGTCTTAGTGGCTTCGGTTCTAGCCCATTCATGTCATCTGGAATATTAACGGACGTTTTCTTTAAATAGGGGGAATGAGTTCATTTTCAAGGAAAGAATTTTCGCGTAGTAGTTTTCTAAACTAGCAGCCCTGATCTAAACACCTTTATAACCTGCACATATGATCTTTTGCAACGTCGCCAAATTTTCCTCATACTGGGTAAGCAATGTTTCGTCAGTGTTGTCGATGGGTTTGTTTTGATTGGGCTTACATGGACAACCATGCCCAAAACATCCTAAATACTCAAAGACCTTATTTGTTTGTGGACAACACACATCAAATTTAAAGTTTAGTACCTTTGCCAAATGTACCTTGCGCCAATTACCGGCATGAGTAACATTGATTCACGACCGACCAATGTACGCCAGTCATTGAAGGGCCTCAACAGAGCGGCGGTCTCCGACACGGTAACTCCCTCTCTGATAATACCTACGGTGTCAGTTTTCAGAAAGTTGATCCGTCATACCCTGTTGCAAATGGCCGATATAATTATACTTTTCCGAAAGGTGTACATCAGGACCAGTTTCAAAAAAAATTTTCGAAAAGCACAGCATTCCTGATTCCGTACACTGACATTGTCCATGCAGTAAGCCAAGAGTTCATCCTTACTGCACAAAAGTCTTTTTGCTCCTCGTACATTCCAAAAATTGGGCTCGCTAATCACCTCATATATAGCCTACCCCATAGTACTTGGGTTCGAGATATATATAGTTAAATTTCTTGACCGTGTTAAAGAAGTGGGTTAAAGTCCCTTATTGTACGAGATGTCAAATGATTTGGGCATGCTTTTTAGACTCATTGGCAAGAATTTGAGAAAATCCAGAAACAGCATATTCTCAACACACCTACTAAGAAGTTTCGTACCATATATTATCAATTGTGGTACCCATCTTGGTTTCAGAAATCTTTGTAACAGAAACTTGCGTTGTATCCGAGAGATTTATGTGAAATAGCATATATTTTATCCGCCAACGTTCTGTACAGCGAGAGAAACTTAATCAATTTACCTATGGGGTCCTCACAGAATAAGTAGGCACGATTGCCGCTCTGTTCAAAATCCATATTCAAATCATCTACGCCTTCCCAATTTGAACACACTTTCTGAGTGCATATGAGGTTGTGAAAGCGTTTGAAAAGCCGATCACGCTTTTAAAGTTCTTGCGTACACTCCGTACGGAGAAAACGTATATAAAAGTGTCTGTAAGATGCATAGGTTTCAGTGGAGCCAAGTAGCAAAAATGGCCCAGTGTTTGCTTATTAAAATAATTGCAAATTTCTTAAGACATTCATGTCTAGATTCAGCTGTAATAAAAAATTTACAATTCGGCATTCCTGTCTACACTGGCATAGTAACTTGCCTTTCACCCTCATGAATAAATTATACCGAAAAACTTCGCACTGAGAAACGACCTGTTCCATGTAACACAATACATAGACTGATCTGTGGTACAGGACGGCGTAGCAGGGCACAGGGAGGAGGTTTTGTCTCATTTATGTGTTTTGTCATATAGCACATCACACGCTTTACATATGTAATTCTTCGCCATTGCAAATTTACTATTTGTAATTGCATTATAGTGACAGTTTCCGAATAATATATCAAACACAATTTTTTGCCGAAAGAGAACATCCACTAAAATGAGTCTATCAGGACTCAAACTGACGTAAACAATATTTTGGAGCCCAAAAAATATACTTGAAATTTTTGAAGTTCCTCGAGACTTCCGCCATTGCAAAATGAACACCAAACACCTTTAAGTGTTCTACAACAGTTTGGTTCAAATATTTACCGTTCTTATTTGATTTGTACTTTGTGTCACAATTTACCGGGCTATAGCAATAATAAGTGCATGAGCCAGACACAAGAAGGCCGCCTTCACAAGGACGATAGTTCTCTTGATATCACTCAGTATATCCGCAGGCCGCACTTTCGTCTTTGCTCGGCTGTTACCAGCCGGCATATTTACATGGTCTAATTGAACATAGGGACGATCAGTCAGACCAAACATAGCGTTGCTCTGAATAACATGTCCTAGCACGTTTTAGACCACATCAGGTTT
>Ga0268261_10001855_pt1 | contig 14867 bp, 8 predicted proteins | sample TergutNc150P1_FD_190353 | JGI IMG/M metagenome (GOLD analysis project Ga0268261, IMG submission 190353) | Nasutitermes corniger P1 segment gut microbial community from laboratory colony in Florida, USA - Nc150 P1 (SPAdes) (version 2) | ecosystem: Host-associated > Arthropoda: Insects > Digestive... | reverse complement strand
ACCGACTGTGCTGCGTCGTTGTGTGTGATCTAGAAACATCAAGAATGGGTGCTCCATATATATATATGACATTAGTCGCCTAAGGGTTAATAATTTAACCCTTATCCTGCTAACGTGGAGAAAATGGTGAGCTCCTAATAATGCCAGCAAATAGCAGATGGGATTAAATTCGGGCTTTTACGGGTTAAAACTGAGTCAGCGACTGCTGTGCAGCGTGCGTTTCCTCTTCGTTTCAACATTCAACCTCCAACGAGGAAGAGCATTTGTCGTTGGAATCACCAATTTGAGCAAATAGGATGTCTGTGTCCATCTTTTTAAATCATGCTGTGTAGTTTTGACTTGTTAGGGCTGTTCCAAAATATTTCTAAACAGAGATTATAAATATTTAGTTACTTAAGTATGCTTTTTGTTTTTTTGCTTAGGCTGTAGCAGTGGAAAGATCCATCCTTCTGATGAAGAACCTTCTGAAAACTTTAGATGGCTGTCTACACAATGTCAGTGTTACTAGTAAACATGAAGCAAATAACTGCCATATTACTCTGACTGATGGCGGACACCGTACAATCTACATTTTCTCTAGAGTACACCGTCCATCGTTAGATGCGGTACAGAATATTTGTGTAGCTACTCCGCTAACGCCAGAGACTAAATTTACAGGAATATCATTGGACGGTGATTGTGGCTTGAAGAATTCGACAAAATCAGACGCAAAAATTCTTACTCCCTTCTAAAAAGAACAAGAATTTGTGCCTAAAGTGCTCAGGTGTACCATAGCAGTGGCGTTACGATTAGTAGAAATGTAAAACTCTATTTTGAAAACTATATTTCTATCACAAACAATTTGCATATGTAATTGATGAATATATAATCCAAAATCATTGTAAAAACTGAAAAGAAATGACTAGTGGCAATAACCAACGAGATGCAGCTTAGTAAGGGAATTTATTATTCCACCGTACATTAACAGTTCAACATGTTTCGAGCGTTATGACGCTCATCATCAGGAACCTCAACTGTACTTGCAGCTACTGGTTTACATACGCTTGCGGAGACCGCCCGTGGTGCCGTCTGAGTGGGAACTCGTAGTTCAAATCGGATATTTTGGCAGTACTCTCATACGGCCTAGCCCAACAACGATGGAATTTTTTTTGATAGGCCTGGTTTTCGTGCGGGACAGTATAATTATACACAATCCCCTGACTTGAAACTTCGATGCTTGGCTCGGCGATCATACGCGCGTTTGTTTGTCTGGTGTGACTTTCTGCTTGCTTCGCTAACGGACTTGTACGCTTTCTTTAGGCTGGATTTAAGGTTTTCAATCCGCTGGTCGTAATTTGCGTTAGGTCTTGCAACCTTGGCCTTCAAGTTTTCATTGCTGGGAGGACCATTTCTCTTCCGTGTAGTAAGAAGAAAGGACTGTACCCGGTAGTGGAGTGGGGCGTTACCCCATAGGCCATTAAAAAGAATCGTAAGACCAAGTCCCAGTTCGAATGACTAGAATTCACGTAGTGCGACATTCCATCATGAAGTGCCCTGTGCCAACGTACAAGAGTGCCATTGGACGCAGGATGGTAACTAGCAGTACGTGACCTTTGAACTCCTAGAACTTTGCACGTTTCACTAAAGAACGCGGACATGAATGCCGCACCCAGATCTGTAACAAGTTTGGAAGCTGAGCCATGTCTTGTCACAATCTGAGTGGCGTAAATTCTGGCGCAAGTCTGCGCTGACTAGTCAGGGATTGCGAAGGCTTCAACGAACTTAGTAAAGTGGTAAATAAAAGTTAGGATGTATTATTTCGCCACGGGTCAAATGATATGGCCCCGTGATATCCATACACGTTGTTTGGAAGGGGCTACCGGCATTTCAGAGTCCCCCAGCCGTGCTATGAACTCGAGATTTTTTTCCGCCTATGGCATGCGTCACACTTTCTGATATAATCTTCGACTGACCTTCGCATACCGGGCCACCAGAAATGTAGCGCAATTAGGTCACAAGTCCGTTTTATACCAGGATGTGCTGCGTATGCAGGGTCATGGTTTCCTGTTATGACGTCATACACTAAAACTTGAGGTACAAGCAGTTGATGTTTGTCACTAGGTTGGCGCCGATAAACAAGGCCTACGTCGTCGCGAAAAAATTCGCATTTACTAGAATAATTTCCAGGCTTTATTTTTGCACAAAATTTATCTCTGGCTTATTCTCGAAGTACACTTTCTTGGCTTAGAGTTCTTCCAATCATCACAGCGCCGACATGCCTGCTCAGAGCGTCTACATGTGCAATCTTAGTGCCTGGCCTGTGTTCTACTAAAAAATCTAATTCTGATAATTTCAGAGACCACCTTATGAGCCTAGAGCTACTGTCATCAAAATTTTTCAAATAGGATAGAGCGGCATGGTCCGTTCTAGCCACAAATTTAACACCAAAGAGATAACATCTCATATACTTTCTCGCCCAAACTAGGGCCAGCATTTCTAATTCTGACGCAGAATAAGCTTGCTCAGCATTATTCATTTGCCTGCTAGCATAGGCTATTGGGCGCTCAATTCCATCCTGTTCCTGAGACAGGATTGCTGCAACCGCAACTTTAGAAGCGTCCGTGGTCAGAATAAAGGGTAGGTCGGAATTCGGATATGCCAAAACTGGAGTAGTACAAAGTTTGGTTTTCAAATTTCCAAACGCTTCTTGCTGACCCGGCCCCCGTACGAACTCTTGATTCTTCCGGGTTAATTTCGTCAGAGGCATCCTTGACTCGCCGACGTTAGGGACTAGTCTCCGGTAGAACGAGGCTAGACATAAGAACGCTCTGACTTCCTTTGGACTTCTCGGGATCGGATAATTGTTCACTACTTTCACTTTATACGCGGACGCGGAAGCCCCGTTGTCCGGTAGCACATACCCCAATTAATTTAATTGGGGTTGCGCAATCGCACATTTTCCCGGATGTAACTGCAGGTTTGTTTTGTCAAACCTCTCCAATACATTCTCTAACCTCGCAGCATTCTCTTCTGCGGATTTTGAGAATATTATAATGTCATCAATTAATACATAGCATTGGACGCCAATGAGGTTCCGAAGGACAACATCCATAAGTCTCTGAAAATTTGATTGACTATTTGAAAAACCAAATGGTAATCTGTTAAATTCGTAGTGCCCAAACCGTACGGCAAATCCTGTCCGTTCTCTATGTTGCTCTTTAATTGTCACATGCCAGAATCCACTATAACAGCCTAAGACTGAAAAATACTTAGAACCGTGCACAACTGACGTAGTTTGTTCAAACCTTGGTAATGGGTAAGGGTCGAACTTGGTAACAGTTAAGCGCTCGAAAATCAAGGCAAAACCTGTATTTTGGTTTTCCATCAGGACTCTTTTTTTGGAACTAGTATAGCAGGAGCTGACAAAGGGGAGCTGCTCTCTCGTATTACCCCTTTTAATATGTTTTTTACTTGTGCCTTCATTTCGTACGTAAGGGCGAAGGGGGTCTTGTATTGGGGTCGTCTGATGGGTTTGTTGTCCTCTAACAAAATCTGGTGTCCGATGACGTTGGGAGACTTAAAATCATTGGTCTCCTCGTCGTGGAAAACATGTGCATATTTTTGCAACACGGGCTCTATTTTCTGTCTATCCTCTGAGGGTAAATGGTCTAGTTTCCCTCCTAAAAGTTTATTTTACAGCGCTTCGTTTTCGGCTTTCTCCTGGGCCTCGCAGGTGAGTCTAAACTTGTCTGTTCTGGCTTGTTTATTTTGTCTACTAACTCCTCTGAAACCTCCTCCGCTACCCCCAAAACTGTAGATTTGGGTAGGGTTAGATTCTCATGACTAAAGTTTACCAGCATCACCAGTGCACGGCCTGGTTGTGACGTCTCGTGTACACTGGTTCCAACTCGCGATGGTACGCGGGCGAGAAGAATTCCTTCCAGGGGTATCGTCGCAGGTTCCACACAGACCAGCGAGGGAAGACTTCGCTCTTCTTCCAGCTCTATTTTAGCTGTAACTACTTGACGTCATCGAGGGGCAAGAGTAATATTTTCTGTGGCCCTCACGAGCCATGACCTACTCCACTGAGTGATCTGGGTGGATCAAGGGTTGTCCAGGGACTGCTTGTCCAAGTGCGGTTCTACTCTCCGCGTGCTCTGGGGTTATCGACCCATTTCGTGCTCTGGAAACACCGTGAGTGCTGCGCGGTCTGCGGACATGCCATTTCCTGCAGTGGCTACCTTGTAGTTTCAGGCTAACGAAAACTTTCCGCACTCAAAAGGCCATCTGCTTCGGTGGGGATTGGTCATACCAAAAACGTGTGGTCCAACTTTCGTCCGTCTCAGACGAAGGAACCATGCTGCTGGGTTCTTATGTTAAAGCCTCCCCGGTGACTCCATACGGTTTTATGGACGTGGCGCTCACGTCACTCTGCGATACACCCGGCTGAAGTATCGAGACTTTAGATCCCGTATCAATGATCAGACGTTTTGGTTCTCCCTCAATCTCCAATGAGACAGTGGGGGAACAGTGTTTCAGTAGAACCGAAAACGTTGGCCTTTCGACAGCATTTCCATGGGTGTCGAGGTGGAGGGAGCTGCCTTCGCGCTCACCTCTTAATCGTTTCCCTGGTTACGGGTTTCCTGTTTGCCTCCCCATTTCGTGGGGAAGGGTTTTCATCGCCGGAAGAGCGGGGACGCATCAAACGCCCGCTCGGATTCCCCTTTCCAGGCGAGTTTTGGGTTCTTGCTCCCTTTAATCTTGTAGGACATTCCCTGGCGACATGCCGTCGCCCTTCACACTCATACCACCTCAGTTCGGCCCTGGTTTGGACATCCCTCGTACTTGCTGAGGTCAATGACATATTGGTGCTGTGTGAAGTCCTATACTGCTGACCGCTCATGTAGTTACTTGGGCGATCGTCAGCTGTGCGCCTAGCGCTATGCCTCTCACGGTCTGATCGACTGGTAGACCGGGGTTTGACGCTGACTGACTCGTCAAACTTCGCGTAAAAACTCTCGCTAAATCGTTCCTGATTTTCCGCCTCTCTGACTGAGAGCGCAATGGATAAAGCATGTTGCAGAGTCTGGGGGTTCTGATATCGAACTTGACGACCTGCCACGCCCGATAATCCAGCTACAAAACTGGCCAAAAGCATCCACTCCGCATTTTCATGGTGGATGCGCTGTGCGACAGGGTCACTGTCCTTGCACATAACTTTTTGAGCGAGCGCCCTGCATAGATCCGCAAATTCTTGAGGCCCTTCATTCTTGGTTTGTATCGCCGTTTGCAGCCTCATAAAATGGTACTGATCGGTGTGCACATCCGAAACCTGTGCCTAAATACTTCTTTAAATTTTTTCCACGTCGTACCCTCAGCGTGGAGCTCTAGACATGTGTTGTGAAATGATTTCGCGGGGTCTACAAGTTTTAGGGCCGCGATTTCAAGGTAATCCGTCTGATCCCAATTTCCTATCCTAGCCGCACTGTCGACACTAGCTAACAATTCTTCTAAAGGAATGGCTGACTCCGAAACCGACCATTTTGGGATCAACGAAATAAGGGACAAATCTTTGTGGACCGTAGGTAAGCCCATTGACATACGTTCCCTTAACCTAACTATTTCTGCCTTGACTGTTCCAGCTCTGCCTGTAGCTTATCATCTGCCATATTGAATTCCTGGTTACAAATTTAGAAATTTAGAATTTCAATTTTTGTTCAACGTTCTTCAAATTCGTGCCTATTTCCGCGACTGTGTATATGTGTATGAACCCGGTTCCCTACCGAACAATTGCGCGTGGTGAATATGTAACGCAATCCCACACCCGCCACCAAGTTGTGGTGCCCGAATGGTAATGGCGTGAAATGGTAGTCTGCCACCAGAAGTACGAGACTTCAATACAAATAATTAAACTTTGGGAACTGGGGTAACTCAGTCGAATGACGTAGAATTTGTAACTAATATTCTATTTCTCTATACGTAATTGCATTAAAATTATTAAAACGAATTTACACAATAGTTTACAATTATAAGTGTTACAAATGAAATAATCAAAACTGTATGACCGAATAATTGACTCGCCTTTTAGTTATTGCAATTAAAAAGTCCGAAATTAAGCTACAAGATTTGGTTACCGAACTTCGCTTCACTCGAAGTTAATAAAATTTAGTAGCAGACAGTGCGACTTACCTTGTATAACCAGAAGTAATGCGATGCAACTTATCATCGTAAATCAATCAAACTTTCAATATATCACTACTAAATTTCCTTCTTTTATAGGCACGAATGTTGACCAGTAGTGATTCGTATAGTAAGCCGATGAGTCCAAGAGTGAGCGGCGTTTCGTGGCAATTTAGAATTTTATATTTGCGAGTCATTTAAGTCATTGAGCTCCTGATGATGTGCGGGAAAACGCCCGAAACGTGTTGAGATGTAAACAAATATTAGAATAATAAACTGAAAAATTGTTGCATCAGGTTGGTGATATATTTGAACTGTACGATCATGCAAGGACTTACAAAACCTTAAATGTTACATTTCAATTTTACCACACCCTGTATGTAAAATGTGAATAATACATGAACCAAAATATTTAGCATTAAGAAACAAGCGGCATTTTGAAGAGAAAAACGGAGAGTGTGCAGCATGTTTAAAATACTTAGTACTTATATTTGTTAAAAAAATGTATAAAATGCAACATTTGGAGAGCAGCGGTACTTCCTTCCTATATATAGGACGCATGGTTCTTAAAGGTTAATTGTCTATAGACTGATGTAATATACAAGAATTGTTATAGTTTTGTAATGCGAAGGGTTACAACCGATGAGTCAATTTCGGTATTTCTGGCACGTTCTGAGCCAAACCTGGCAGAGGAGTTCCTCTTTTAAGGGTCTCAGAAGTCCCAGGCATAGACGGAAGGGTAATAATATGGATCTTCAGGAAGTGGGATGGGGGTTATGGACAGGATCGAGTTGGCTCAGGAGAGGGACAGGTGTGGGCACTTTTGAATGAAGTAATGAACTTTCTGGTTCCATAAAATGCGGGTAATTCCTTGACTGGCTTCAAAGTGGTTAGATTAACAAAAGACTCAGCTCAATGGAATAAGTAAGTAAGTAAATAAGTAAGTTAGTAACTAAATAAGTTAAGTAGGTAAGGGTTTACAAAATAACCAAGGATTTCTGTTGATTTTACATTCCTGTAAACGGAAAGTCAGAACCCTGCAGAGTACGGAAGGGCCCCACGCCAGTAATTTACAGCTATCTAGGACATGCAGATTGTCTGTCCATCTCTATTGGTCTGCAGTTCTGAAGGAGACACACGGCTTACAACCACATCATTCCGCTGCGAAGACAGCTTGTTCTAAACAAACTTTATTTTGTTGTAACTTACGTCACCAATTTATACCACTTCTTAATTACCGCCTTCTCATTTTTGCTTTAACCAACATCACCAAATTATACCACTTCTTAACTTGCGCCTTCTCATTTTTGCTTTATCCCACATCATTATTTTATACCACTTCTTCATTTGCGCCTTCTCAAATTTGCTGTAACCCACGTCACCAATTTATACCACTTCTTCATTTGCGCCTTCTCATTTTTTTGTAACCCAAATCACCTATTTAAACCACTTCTTAATTTGCTATTTTTATTTTTACTTTAACCCACATCACTAATTTATACAACTTCTTCAATTGCGCCTTTTCATTTTTGCTGTAACCCACATCACCAATGTTTACAACTTCTTAATTTGCGCCTTCCACTTTTTGCTGTAACCCTCATCACCCTTTTATACCACTCCTTAACTTGCACCTTCTCATGTTTGTTTTAACCCACGTCACCGATTTACACAATTTCTTACTTTGCGTCTTCTCATTTTTTACCTTATATCTCTCCAATAAAATCTGACACAGACTTACGGTACAAATCCTATTCTGTTCACAACACACAATCAGCAGTCAATGGAACATACACCATTATGCGTTATAACATACAGTAACGCCACATTGTATTAGAAACACTAACATGGTAAATTAAGAGTTGTATAAATCCCTTCGACTTTTCAGTAAGCCACAATTTTGCGGTTTACAGAACACAGTTATTCCCATCTACATGTTACTAATAACGAAATATCTGCAGTTGCATTTGTTCCTTCCCTTCTGTCTGTAAGCTTGAATAGAGCATCTACACCAACTCTACAGTGCCACTGCTTAACTGATCAGCACGTCATATGTGGAGGTCTAACTACACAAGTTCTTAACTTCTGCACTGGAAGGACGTAAGAGTTTAACCCTTTAAACGTCGAGATAAATCCCATCTGCAATCTGCTGGCATTATTAGGAGCTCAAATTATTCTCCCCATTCGCAGGATATGGGTTAACTTCTGGCCCTGCCCACTTTACCCCGGAAATGCACCTCTGTATAGAGTGAAAATGAATGTACGTTTGCTACGGAACTTCTTTCTAGACTGTCCAGAGAGTTGGCTAGTCAACTTGTGCCTACGGAAAGAGGTAACGAGGAAGTATGTTCAGATCTAATTCCATGACATTGGACTAGAGAATATAAAAATCAAAAATACTGAATTAACATAATAACATATTTTAAATAATTCAAGAAATATATTTTAAATGTAAATTGTAGTAAAATTTATAGTTTACTTTCCTACCAAATTTTTGTTACTTGAATCTTTGGAAACAACAAAAAAGTTGGTTTCGTACAGCAGGGAATATCGCGATTGGCATATCTAAGGAAGAATGTAGAATGAATGTCGTTACGTCATATGTATGGCAGCGAAATACCGCAGTAGCTCTTGAAGCGATAAAGAATTACTCGCGTAAGACAGGATAAAAATTATTTTGGACTTCGTTCTTCTGCAATATCAAAGACAAAGTTACAATTACTTTGAACCCAAACTTTATAATTTTTTTTATCATTGTTGCAAGATAAATTGGATCACCTGACAAACTGAAACTTTACAGAACAATTGCGTCTGATATTTGCTTTTTAATGAATTAGCATTTAATCTCTCCGCGTGTTCACCCGAACGGTTAATCTTTATCGTTTAGTGTTTATCAGTGTGATAAATAAGACAAGTACTTGATAAATCCTTGTTGCTGCAGAATTCAATGTCACTTGAAGGTCAAGTATGACATAAATTTATATCTTTAAAGTACCCAGGTATTAACACACCTGCCACATCTTCTATTGGCAATAAGTAAATATAAAAACCTACAATGTACGTAAAATGTACAAAAGCTAGAGGGAATTAAGGTATATACCGCTCGTCCTTCATCTTGGAGGTAGGACTTTTTTGCAGTTTCAAGTCCCAGGCCCTTTTTCCCGGCACCCATTTTAAAGTAGGCTGTATGGGTTCCATATTCTATTGGCATTCGTCGTACAAAGGAAATATTCGTCACATTTCTAGGAGTCAAACCAAGGTCCTTCGGTTGTGCAACCTGTAGGCTTGTCACTATATTGATTGTGCTCTGCCGGCTCCCTTTATTAGCAGTTTCCTTGTTCATACAGCGGAAGCGGCGTTGCATGCAAATATGTGCAGTTTAATATTATCCTCTGTGTTTGGCCTCAAAACTGTCTTAGAAGAAGGAGGTATTGGAGTTACAGTGCTCAAATATTCTGCGGTATTTATGGTAAAGCTTCTGATTAATATTCCTAATGCTGTTCATTTCTTCTGCTCAAAACTGCATTTTGTGAATTGTGTCAGTGTCTGCCAGTGAAGAGTAGCTTACGTCTACAGCTCGTGGCCTCTTGTTCTTACCTCTCTATATGTAACATCGGTTTAGGTGCTGTCTTGAAATTTCTAGAAGTCAAAATTTGTTTCTTCATGTCAGTCCGTCCGTCTGTCTGTAAGAAATAAATCGCCTTCCAAATTGAAATTCCTATGAAATTCAGTATTTGAAGAGATTCCCAATAACTGTCAATATGAATCAAATGCCAATTAAATCTCACAACAATACCGATACATTACTGTAGGACCGATGTACATTTGTAACAATATCTGGCTGAATTATTTTTAGAATTGAAAGTTTTTCAAACGTAGATTATAGAGAACATCTAAACATATATATTGTATTCAATAAATCTCTCCCCAAATATGTGCCGTGTATCAGATAGAGTGAAAAATATGATAGAACAAGACATGCCACAAATTGTAACAAGGAACATGCGCTTTGTATGTTGGATAACAAAAGCTTAGGACACACAGTAACAATATGCAATACGTATTGATTTACAAAGACACTAACCTTTACTGGAACGCGCCTCAATATTAAGTTATAATAACATTGCGTGTCTCGTACACTAAAGTATGAACATAGCAGTTGATACACAATTTCTAAATATCCTGTATACCCATTAGCAAATTTATCAGTAATGTTCACCAGGGTCTGGGTTACTGGATCATACGAGACATTATTATGGTTGTGACGTTACAGAAGGTCACATAACCACAGATGAAATGCTTTCAATGTGAAATATGAAGATAACAATTGCAAGTACTTAACGCACCATATAAGCGCTATCATTCAACACTGAGTGCTTGAATTTCACAGTGCCGTGGATTTTTAAAGAATGTACAAAACTGTACATACCTTCAGATTTTAACTGAAATTAAGTTAACAATGCTACTTACTGTATTTTTTCACTTTGACACGTAAACATGTCATTGAGAAAGTAATTTGCGGATTATTTAATCTGTTTCTGTGTAAGTTTCTTAATACAGAAATGGCGCTTATACATATATATATATACATACATATACATATATATGTGTATATATATATATATATATTGCTTGTTTTGTTGCGTTTTTCTCTTCTTATAGTTAATAAATTCTTTCACTTCACTTACACATTTTTTTGAAAGACCCTGTATATTTTACTCTGCATGAATTACATTCCAATATACAGTTCACACGGTATGTTATCCTGCCAATTGTTTCGTTACTTTTGACAGTATCAGACTTATCTCTTCGTAACAACTCGTAAATTCTCATGCAGATCCCACCTACAGCTCAGTACGTGTCATTATGAAGATAATCATAGACTGTCATATAGTATCAGACCTGGTGTTTATTGGTAACGAGTTATCGTGGTCTTTCACAGTTACTGAACTAGAATAATGACAATTATATCAGACGATCGGGCACAGTGTATTTTACTGAAAACCAAAATTCGCTACTTTCAAACACATATAAAAAAGATTTTTTCGTGTGGAACGAAACGTTGCTTCCGTACATAATGTTCTGCCGACATTTCCTAACCACAGAATTGTCCGAAACATTAGGAACATGGCGTCATATCCCAGAGGAAAGGAAGCTTCCCATATACCGCTGCGAAAATCTAAAAATTGTAAAATTTTACATTATTTTAAAGTGTGTTCTCGACCCCTCCGTTTCAAACTTCAACGAGTCTGACTTTCACTCGGCAGCTGATGGGTAAGGAAGTCGGGCTGATGACGACTTACCCTGACTGAGGTACTTGAGATTGTCCTCATTGCGTAATGGAAATTGTTAGAACTGTGATTCCAGTTAGGCGAAGATGGACATTCTAATTTTTTCTTCCATTTCATTCGTTACTCATAAACCTTTCTTTCGACATTGCACTATCTAAATTGTTGGCAGTTTTGTTATATAAATCACAAATGAGTAAATTCATGTGCACTTTTACCATCTCCCAAAACCCTAACACAGATTATACAATGCTTTCCAGTTGATACCTAGAAAAAACCATGGTAATAAAATTCCATTAAAATCATTATTGTAAATGCATATTAATTTGTGTCATGTAACTGAAGCCAAATTTGGTTTATTCGCTATTATCGCAACAATGTCTAAATATACCGAATAATATCACAAATATTACACAGTTTAATAAACCGACGCTGATAATGTAAGGAAGAAGGCATATCATTTGCACGTTGCCTGTCCTTATGTGCCCTTAGTAAAATAAAAAATAAAAGAGCCAAAATGAATTACAAGTGATAAGATGCACTAAAAAGAGAAATTACACAGGACGCAATACAACACAACACAAAACAACACCCCAGAAACAAAAATAGAAATTAATAACCGATATGGCCTGTTTAACATTTAAGATTCCTTTGCCGGAAATCCAAGTTCAACGAAAATCCATAAACCTCCTCTATTACTCCTACATGGTGTTATAAACTATGGAGAAATTATAAAACGAATAAGAGCCATAGCAGAAAATGAACAGTATTGCACAAAATGTCTGGCAAAAATGTTATTATAATAAACTGCAGGACACCAGAAACATAGAGAAAACAAGTTAGGTTAGGTTATGTTAGGTTAGGTTGAGTTAGGTTAGTTTCGGTTAGGTTAGGTTAGGTTAGGTTAGGTTAAGTTACGTTAGGTTTGGTTAGGTACTGACAACACAATAACATATTCTACCATACATACCAACCAAAACAGGAAAGAGTATACAGAATTGTCATTAAATATCTACACCACTCTACAAGTACTATATATATCAGGAAATGTTTGAACTATTTGAACTAGGACAAAATGTCCGAAAAATGATAAATGCACAAGAGTGAAACACATTTTAAAACAAAATTTAATTTATCATACCAAGGTACAAAATATACCAGACCAGTCTTCCTGATCATACAGCGCACGGATGTACTACGATACTTATAAAAAAACAATCGAACACTACGAATTGTGATCAAGAATCCATTTTGGCTACGTCAATAAAACTGAAAGGATTTCCTTATGAGATAATCATCACAGCCGTCTTCTGTCCACACCAACACAATCTAAAAAATAGACCATTAAACCATTATTTCAAACACTATGACCAATATATTTTTTTTCATTTTCATTTCTTCTTTGTCTTCTTCCTCAACATTAGGCGCTAAAACTTCATGTATGGAAGTTTTTGACTTCTCAACTTCTTCCTTCTATTTAACTTTATCTTGGAACCAATTTTTTCCAATTATTTGTTTTCAAATATTTAAAACTTATTCCATATCATTTACACATCTAATTTCTAGTCTTCCTGCTATGTACAATTATCAGTTTCCACGACTGATGGAAGTAGTTGAGATGGTCACAGTCTTTAAAGAGCGAAGTTTACGTTCCTGTTTAAGAAGAAGAAGAGGAGGAAAAGCTGTTCATTCAATCTGCTCAATACATTATGGGCAGTTTACTGGCAGTTAATTTTACTGCCAGCTGTTAAGAACAAAAGTCGATGTTTTTAATGCTAATTAGCAATTACATTCATGTACCAATTATTGTGCTGACAGATTGTGTGATTATTTTCCTAAACAGAATTAACCTACTGGAAAGTGTAATTGATATGCAGCATGTTTATTATAAGGTAAGAACTGTATTTTTGGTTGCTCCGTTAAATTTCGTATTTCAAAAGGCCAATTATACAGATATGCAGATATTTGTTGGACTTTTTTCTCCAAGTGTTTGTAATAATTTTGCAATTCGAACAAAATACACTGAAACCTTACACACTCGCACGCGTTCATACATTCTCTCCAGTTTTAAGATCACTATAATGAAGATCCGTTTCCAGTACAAAACTGATCATTTACCTGTGGCCCACTTAACCTTTTGGCACCGGAGATTTACATTTCAATTTTAGCACATCCTGTATGTAAAATGTGAATTATACAGGAACCAAAAAAAGAGTCATTATGAAATAAACGGCATTTTGAAGAGAAAAGTAGAGAGGGTGCAGCATGTTTAAAATACTCAGTACTTATATTTGTTGAAAAAGTATATGTAAAATGCAACATTTGGAGGGTAGCGGTACGCCTGTCCTATATATAGGACGCACGGTTCTTAGAGGATAATGCCGTTTATCATCAGTTTCTGCAGTACAGCACAGTGTGACAGAATGGTTAGTGAATCGTGAATGGGAAGGATCAGTTAAAGATGTTTGAACCTGGATACTCAGAACATAAGACACCAAACTGTTAGTGATCTGTGGGTGAGATAGCGAGTTGTGATCTGCAAAGCTGATGACGGGATTGGAAAAAACGTCCGTTAAAACAGTAATCGGAAAATACTTATTGTATAATGTGCAACATGTTTCGGCTTTAATTATAGGCCATAATAAGGAAAACGTAAGAATTTTCCATCAAATAACAATTGCACACAACACGTTATTACGGAACTGACTGATATCGCAACATCAAAGAATGTTTAATTGATTAAAGGACGATAATACAAAATTTAAAATTAAATACATCTTGAAATGTTCATAAAAACCTTGTGCTGTGGTACTGGTGTTGTGACTGTTATAGTACTGGTGTTGTGACTGTGTTATAGTAGTGGTTTTGTGACTGTGTTATAGTACTGGTGTTGTGACTGTTATAGTACTGGTGTTGTGACTGTGTTATAGTACTGGTGTTGTGACTGTTATAGTATTGGTGTTGTGACTGTGTTATAGTACTGGTGTTGTGACTGTGTTATAGTACTGGTGTTGTAACTGTGTTATAGTACTGGTGTTGTGACTGTGTTATAGTACAGGTGTTGTGAGTGTGTTATAGTACAGGTGTTGTGACTGTGTTATAGTACTGGTGTTGTGACTGTGTTATATTACTGGTGTGACTGTGTTATAATACTGGCGTTGTAACTGTGTAATAGTACTGGTGTTGTGACTGCGTTATAGTACTGGTGTTGTGACTGTGTTATAGTACTGGTGTTGTGACTGTGTTATAGTACTGGTGTTGTGACTGTGTTATAGTACTGGTGTTGTAACTGTGTTATAGTAATGGTGTTGTGACTGTGTTATAGTACAGGTGTTGTGACTGTGTTACAGTACAGGTGTTGTGACTGTTATAGTAATGGTGTTGTGACTGGGTTATAGTACTGGTGTTGTGACTGTGTTATAG
>Ga0268261_10001854_pt1 | contig 14870 bp, 7 predicted proteins | sample TergutNc150P1_FD_190353 | JGI IMG/M metagenome (GOLD analysis project Ga0268261, IMG submission 190353) | Nasutitermes corniger P1 segment gut microbial community from laboratory colony in Florida, USA - Nc150 P1 (SPAdes) (version 2) | ecosystem: Host-associated > Arthropoda: Insects > Digestive... | reverse complement strand
GAGTGTCGTGTGTTGTCAGGTAGAGGTCTCTGCGACGAGCTGATCACTCCTCCGGAGGAGTCCTACCGACTGTGCTGCGTCGTTGTGTGTGATCTAGAAACATCAAGAATGGGTGCTCCATGTATATATGACATTAGTAGTCTAAAGGTTAATAATTTAACCCTTATCCTGCTAACATGGAGAAAATGGTGAGCTCCTAATAATGCCAGCAAATAGCAGATGGGATTTAATTCGGAGTTTAAAGGGTTAATCACAAAACCTTGTTTTAAAAAAACAAATAATTTAATGATGGGCACGCTGGAAGATGAGTAAGAATTCTAAACAAACTGAAACTGTAAATGAGCTGCAAAGATACAAGAAAGATCTGTAACACAGACCAACAGTTTGTTTTTCCGCCATTCATAAAGGGGTGATGTATTCAGTGATAAAAGTCTTTAATAGCTTACCACCTCACATTATAAAACTGCTGAATAAGAAGTAACAATTCAAACATGCACTGAAAGAATATCTTATTACACATGCTTTTTATTCTCTGTAATAATTCTTTTCTGAGTCTCATAAGACACATAAATAAGTAAATTACAAATCCCGGGTATCACATTAGTTATTATACTAGTTATTACACTAGCTATTTGATTAATTTTCGTTTAAATTTAATCTTGATATATTTAATTTTATCTTATATTTTCTGTGTGAATAGTACTATTATTATTAAGACAAGTTTTAAATCCTTCTGTCATTTGATGGATCATGGATTTATAAATGCTACTGTGTATTATTATTTTCAACTTACGCACTGCAGCCTTCAAGGCTTACTGTGCGATCTGGGTTAGATGTTCCAACTTTTGCCACTAGGCGTCTCCACTCGTGTCACCACGCGAGAACACCCAGTGGCAAAAGGTGGAACTGTGGGCAAGAAATGTCCGGGAATTTTACCTAAATGCCGACTCACACGTTACATTTAGGGATCTTTTACATGCCGTAAAGCTATGACATGGGACCGATGGCGTTACTTCCCCTCTGAAGGAAGGCGTGCTAACAATTTTTTTGCCCTAAAAATCCGACGGCTTCGGCCGGGTGCAAACCCGTGACCTTGGGTACCAAAGGCCAGTACGCTACTCCTAGACCACCGAAGCCACTAATGCTACTGTGTAAATGGAAATATAAATAAAACCAACAAACTTTCTTATACAGTTATGTTCAGTCGTGATGTATGAAATCAGCTCACGGTACCCTACACTTGAAAAGTCATATCTTTACACAGCATTGGTTGGCCTCTGTGGTTGAATAAAAAATATCTGTACATACTGATGAAAGTATTCAGCATCAAACTTTTTTGTTTATATTAAGAAAATAATATATAATGTATTTGGTTTGTTCAGAATATACTTTTTGCAGCCAAAGATCATGTCTTACAAAGGGTTAGCAACTGAAAGTAACAACACACACAAGCAGGGTGCCAAAAGTATATGCCACCTGCCAAGTCCTACCCAACTATCCTACCTTTCTCTTTGCCAGTTCAACTCATTGGTTCATTCTAAATGTAATGCTCATGTGTTGATTTTATGAGTACAAATTTACTCAAAATTTTTTTAAAGCAATGGCAGGTTTACCATTTATGTGTGTTCATGACATTTAACAGACAACAACAAGAGGATTTTAGCAATTAAACTGAACAAAAGGCACAAAATAAACATGCTGGAGAAGCTGACAAATAATTCTCATCAAGTTCATATATGTCACATGGACACACAGAGCCTGTATCAACAAGATTCATTACTTATGTAACACTGTGAGGATAAAACCAACAGGTGCATACGAAGATATGTGAATTTACTAAATTTTAGACATTGTAAGGCACCAACATGTTTTGGCCACCTATTGTAGCCTCTTCAGGGAGGTGTTTTACAAAGGATACATTACAAAGAACATCAAAACTTTGTAATATATCACCAAACACCAAAACCAATTGGAAACCTGACATCAGAGGATGCCAGCAGAGTACGAAAACAATTACTTCTTCAGCTAATATTTTCAGCAAGGAAATTCTAACAATTGTAAAAAGCCTGGCTCACAAACTTTGCTGTTCAAAGTATATACTGACTCGAACAAATCTACAGTGTTGAGATCATATAAATATATATGTCTCCAAATTCAAGTCTTACTAGTTAGTTATATCTACACCATTTTATCCCAGCCAATCACCTGACCTGTCAACAATATGTATGGTGAGGGTGTAAATTGGGAAGAGAAGTATACATATCTCACCCCAAAACATGATCAGCCTACAGTATATGAAGACCATTAAAGAAAACTATAACCAAAACTATTCACCAAAGTAACATCATCTTAACATCTTTAACAAAGCCCTCGTCAATACATTAACCAATTGGCCACATAAAGACATAAATCTATTATATATTTTTATTTATTTTATTTTTTTACTGTGGTCCTGAGCACCACATCTCTCATGGGATGTCCCAGTAGATGTAGGCTTTCTGTGTAACAATGCTGTCATGCTCAGTGAATATAATAATTAAGACCTTAACATTAAGCAGTTATAGCTTAATCAGACTCCAGCATTCAAATTAGAAGCTGACCAAAAAGAGGTATGCCAGTTGTTTTAGGTTCTTACGCAGACCTCACTAAGATGGGGGCGGGGAACCAACAACAGATTGTTATTTCATAACAGAAGCATTATTCACAACTTAATATATTACTATGACGGCATGAAAGTCACACTACAAGACAATGAAACATTACAAATGTAAGGCTGCCAGCACTGATGACTACAACACATGCGATTCTTACAAGAGTGTATAAAAAAGTCATTATAGATACTTCTGTTATTACAATGAGCACATCTATTCACAACCACTGCAAGATGTATCCAGAAGAAAGGAAGCACATACTTGTGCTAAAGCAAATTCTTAAACTCAAGGCCAATCATTCTCAACCAAATGTAGTGCAAAAATAAATTAACCTCTGTGCATCACAATTCAAGTTGTTGTGCACAAGAAATGCTAAAGCCTAAAGCTTCTGTCACTAAAATGAAAACTCACAGTCTGATATCCACTAATTACAATTTTAAGGGCTCTGTCTTGTTACTAAAATACATAAACGTAAAGTCTAACCTCTATGGATTACAATTACTTTTCCTTTTGTCTTCATACCTGTCGCATACCATCAAAATGTAATCAGAATGTATGGTGGCAATGTATCAATATATTAACAACAATGAACAAAGTTCTTATAGACATCCAGTACCATTATAATAAAAATATACCTGCACTGTTTTTAAAGTGAATATTCAAAGCCTAACTTCTATGGAATGCAACTGTGACCATACAGTTTGTCTCTAATATGAATATACAAAATCTAACCTCCATGTAAATTTAAACTGCTGCATATAAGAAATTAAAAAACCTAAGGTTGCTAGATTAAATATGAATGCCTAAACTTCTGCAACTACCATACACACTCATAGCCTAACATATAAATATAAATATAAATATAAATATATATATATATATATGTTGTGACTGCAATTAACCCTTATCCTGCTAACGTGGAGAATACGGTGAGCTCCTAATAATGCTGGCAAATGGCAGACGGGATTTAATTTGGCATTTAAAGGGTTAAACATTCAAGTTTAACCTTTGCGTCTTATAACTGTTTTTAATTTTTCTTCATATCTGTCATATTTCTTCAGGAATGTGCCTCAACTTATTGTGTTATGTTGGTAACCATATTATACCATAAAACGGTGATCTAAAATGTACAATTTCCAATTGATATTGAAGAAAGATGGGCACATACACAACTGCATTACCATTTTATTAAAAATATTATTTTGAATAATAGATAACAACATTTTGTGCTGTTCTGGAAACAGTTTCTATATAGTGATCTAACAGAAAACAACATATGGCTGTCCGTACCTACTTTGGATCAGAGCATTCATTAATAGTATGTGGTACACACAGAGTACACTCCCATGAATGCCACAGATGTCAACTTACTCCATGCAAATAATATGTATCCCACCCTCCAGTAATAAAATTATGTATGAAAACAACATGCACATAATAATGTACATTTTTAAAAACGTTCTTCACAGAAAATAAGCACCTCTGTTCACCATTCAATTTTTTACATTTTAAAGAACACTAACAGGGGAACCATATGAAACACATTCCATTTATTCCACATGTAAAGAATAACCTTTAATAAAACACCTTAAAGTTTACTTGCGAAAAAACCTATCAAGCATATCAAACGAACTGAAAACAGGCGAATTTCTTACTTTTCTCTATAGGCCAATGCTACTTACACTGTTCAGTGTATCGGTGCGTAAGTTTTCCTAGTTCTGTTATATACCTTTGTAATATATCGATCATAATATCCAAAGGCGTACTCTGAATAGCATGCCAACCGATTGTTTGACATATCTGAGCTACAACCATTTTCAATGCGTTTCTGGAGAAAGTTTCTGCCATCCTTACTGCTCACAAAATCTTTTCATTGTAGGTTTCAGTCATATTTTCAGTAGCATCTTTTTGATTAAAGCACATTCACGTTATAGGAAAGAAACATATAACTGAACAAACACTCTGTTATCATACACAATTCACATTTAAACACACTGTATTTACACAACACCTCCATGCGCTAAACAACGCGGAGTAGCACTCACACAGCCATTCTTCCATTATGCCAGCCATCCCTGTTCACGAGCAAAGCGGGTTCAGTATAGCGCGACGAATGAATCTCCTCGGTATTTGCGATACGAATTTTTTAAAGAATACGTTTGTCAAGAGAAACATAAGTTTATGTACTTTTAGGCTTCGTAATTTACAATTTGTAACACAGTAGTATGAACGTAATACTGACAATGAAGATTAAAAATGGTGGCAGCACTGTTCAAATGAATAGTGCTGAAATCTACACGAAAGATGCAAAGGTAGTAGTACTCTGTGGTAGTACTTATAGTAGGTACGAATCGTTTAAATCAGAACTATATTTCATACCAAAAAAAAAACAAAAAACAAAAAAGATGGACTGCTGGGAGGTGAAGGTTCTACGCCGTCATGTGTTTTTCAGTTGACACGACGAAACATTTCAGAACGCGAATATTAAGCAACATCGCGGTGAGACCCTTGTATCTCGAAATTATGGAAGATTGAAGTTTTCAGGGATGTTATTCCGTGTCGACTGGCAAGTAGTTCCCACCACTTTCAAAGTCAAAAATTTGGAAGTAGGGACAAGTTTCATGACAAAACTGGTGAATGGCAGAGAAGGTTAGACTCCCACATTGTATGCTCATGTTAAATCGTAGGCGCGTAACGTTACAGGATCCATGGGAAGTGCAACATTATGTCGGAGAACGGTGTACGATGCAAAGTGCAGGAGTACAAAATTTACTCTTAGATTAGAGTGCGTATGTGATGTTCAGACGGTTTAGGTTGTACGGGAAAATTGGATTAGACGAGTATCTTGCAAGTGATGCTGACAATTGGTTCGTTATGTAATGATGCTTTCCGATGCTCAGCTTCTATGCATTGAATTGTAGTTTTATTACTGAATAATTAATTGGAATGTATAACTCACCATGGCAAAAGTAAGGTTATCCCAGCATCTGTATGGCAAGCTTTCGAAGATTTCCACAGTCCCTCCAGCCTAAGGATAATGGGGCCCTGTGTCAGTATTTGGCCTCATAAAACCCAGGAATGCTACCCATGTCACTGCAGTGTTCAGTGCATTTGAAATAAAAACCTTGAAGACAGACTTCAAGTGGGAATGAAGTTACTGCAAGTAATGCAGAAGCTGACAAGGTTAGCAGATCGCACTACAAATTTCCACTTCCACTCATCTGTCAGAGTCATCAGGCCTAAGATTCTGGCATGTTACCACAGTATCAGATCTTAGGTTTAGCTCCTCCATGTCCCTGGCCTTGGATGAATGCATGAAGCACTGTAATGAATTTTACCAATACTAAGGGTAATGAAGCATTAAAAATGTGTGTATATGCAAAGGTGAATACATGATATAAACATGTAAATTAGAGAACTAGATTAAAATTCCTAAGTACCATACTGTACGCCAATCAAACTAGTACATATTGTTAAGTACACTGTCTCGTCCATTCTTTAAACACATCTCATTCACTTTCTTTTATCTAAGTCGCACCCTACATCACGGTATATCATCTATGGAAGTAACTGCAAAATCCCCACATTCTTAAAACAACTGTTTAGGACTTCCTGTGGTGAAATCATCAGTAATCCCTACAAATGCAGTATGCTACTGCATACACATTTAAAGTTTGTCTGAAGGAAAAGGATTTAACAATGAAACCAGAGAAACCTGAAACAGATATAATGCACCTCTCAGTTAAGTGGTGTGCAAGTACAGAAACTGAACCTTATTGTCAGCAATATTAACTTCCAGCTCTGTGCAACCCCTTCACCTATACCAAACCAGCAATTTTTATGTGCATTCACAAAGTGTGATAAGTGACTGTTAGCTTCATCGTGCCTTCCTGCATGCAGCAACTCAGCTCCCACTGGATCAACTTTCATAAATTTGATATCTGTGTATTTTTTTGAAAATGTCAAGAAAATTCATGTTTCATTAAAATCTGACATGGATAATGGGTGCTTTACATGAAGACATATTTACATTTATTATAGTATCTCAAGGAATTCCTCTTAGAATGGGAAATGTTTCAGACAAAACATGTAGAGAAAATCAAAACACACAATTCAAGTTCAATAACTTTGTGGAAAAATATGGTACAGCCAGACATGCCACTGGTGACAATATAATATGGCGCATGCACAATTCATGCTGGAAAACTAAGGCTACAGACATACCCTCAGAATATGCAATAATTATTGCTTTTCCATGCCATCAGTGGTTGTGTGAATGCACCCCATTATATACGTACATTGTTTGCCTTGTTGAATACGGTTTTCACACAGCCAAAAAGGAACAAGAGACATAAATACATGTTTGAGTAATTAAACTTTGCTACATACACCATCTACTGACATAAACTACACTGTGTGGTGAAGTTGCTCTTTGAATGAGAAATCTTAGCACCATTCAATGCACATTTCTAAACAACTGATCATTTACAGTTTGCCTGGACCACAAAATTAGCAAGTGACCAAGGTTACTGTAAGTAGCGAACATGTTAATAGGAATTTCTCTGTGCATAATTTCACTACGAAGTAGAAAAAATTCTAAGATTTAAAATATGTTACATTCTTTTATTCATCAAATACAATATTTGTTATATACTTCTTGCTGTACATTGTATTTACAGAATAGTTTACACAACCCTCTTTACACTCAAAGTACATTATGAATTTCATATATAGATGTAAGTCCAATAAATCTGTGTTTAACTGTTTAATGGCTAGAAGGATATCATGAAATTATTAAAACACATACATAGTCCATGGCAAAATCATCTATCCAAGCAATATCTGTAACTAACATGTTTTGATGACGATGAGCTTACACATTGAAGTGGCATGATGAAATGCTAGTCACTACATATGACAGGTGGTGACCGTAACAGACTGCAGTTACATCATAACATTATCAAACATGTGGAATCCTTTTTATACTTTGTGGCAAATATCTGAACTTAACTACTGTTCCATCACACACCAGAAGGTAACATTTCCCATAGTCACTGTCATGGGAACCTCAAATCTCACACTCCGAGCCAACTGTTTCTCAAAGCATGATGCATTCGCACACAAGTAATATGACCAGCACTTTTATGCTGAATGCAAAAATTTAATTATAAATGTACATACTGAATACAGAGCCGAGTCATTTTTCATTTTTTCCCCCCCATCATCTATAGCACTGTTACCTTCTTGGTAGATGTGCAAATGATGTGTGTGTTTAACATATTCCTACACATTTTGTGGGGAATGGATGTTATTAAATGCCAAACCTAGACTTCCAAATGTACCTTAAACTCATCACCAATTAATATCAGATGAGAAGTGTGGTCAGGCGATCTGTCTGTACTGTTTTTCCAACACAGTTTGGTTCAAAATATTGGAGATTATAGTAAAAAACAACTCTTTATTCTAAAAGTAATGTTTCTTTTTATAATCACTAACGTTTGAAACCTAAAATACCATCCTCATGTGAGAAAATAACAAGAAGGATGGTGGTTAAAATGTTTTACCCACTGTTTTATATTTTCTTACTGATACTGGCCCTGTTGGGTTGAATATAAAGGAGAGAGTGGTTAAAATGTTTTAACTAACATCCGTTTCATATTTTTATAACATGGTGCCTGATGTAGCCATTACACAAATGTTGTTTCTGTAATAAATAGTAGTTGTGTTGACTGCATTACTGGTATTGTATTGAGTTAATGAACACAATGGGATGTTCTCTGCTTAAAAAAAAATTTTCTCTCTCTCTTAGATGGGTTAGTACTTCATGTCAACAGATATCAACACTATGCATTTTATCAATCAGTCAACATGAAATAAGAACCAACAATTGCTGGAAACTGCATCCACTGCAATGTAAGTGCAATGACAGACAAAGAAGTTTTCAAAGTTAATGGCCCCACAGATCCATCCTTAAGACCTTTTTGCACTCCTATAGTTGTCACTATAGCAAGAAATGATAGTAGTCAAACAGAAAAAATATACAACTATTCCTGTCAATTACAATCCACACTGCAGTGCTGCGAAGAATGCTGCTCATTTCATACATTTCCAGAATATATTACTTGATGTTTTCCTTTCTGCCAGTTATCAATGGTACATCATACAATAAATTCTTTTAAAAAAACACAGAAATGGAGAAATTAAAAACATGTTCTTTGGGTTCACATTTCTGTGTGGATAGGTCTGAAATTTAACATTTTCAAAACTGTAAATGTTTTTCTCAAAAAATCTTAAAACATTATTACCAACTGTCTCGTCAACTTGTTTCTAGAAAAGAAACGCCGAGAAAATACAGGCAAGCTTATACATATATGGTCCAACTTCCTATCTATTTGCCACAAACACTAGAATTTATGAATGTAAATTTTATTGATAACTATAATCACCATACACTGTTACCCTCACTCCAATGTTTATAACTTGGAACAACAGTATTAGGAATATGTTGGTCAGTAAGTTAAGGTGATATGCTAACACTAAACTTTTTCTGGAATAGTCTTAACCACAGACCTGCAACATGAATCATGAGCAGAGAAAATTACTCAGATCTTATAAGACAACAACATAATATTTGGAAGTAATCCAACCTTTGTACTTTCTATACGACATTCATGTACTGTACACAATAAGTTAAACAACAATAGCTACCTTCCAACTGCACAAAATCAGTGTACAACTAGGTTTTCATTCTGAAATAACCTACTATTTGTAGCATTTACAAATATCACTATCATTACAGACAGAAACTATAAACATTGTGTCAAAAGATTACAGAAATGACATGCCACACAATAACATACCACCACATGTATGTTCTTGAGCTGTTAGCACCTACAGATATACAAAATGGAACTAATGCAAGAGCATAATCAAGGCAGTGAAAAGCCCGAACTCTAAAGAACTGCTGAATGTGAGTCCTGCATTCCATATGAACCACATATCTGCCTCACTTTAACAGCATACAAAATATGTTTAATCTACAAGTACACAATGATTAATTCAGGAACACATTTTGGTGCAATTTACTATTTGTTTGTTTACTGATAATATTGTAACAAAACTGCACCAAGACCTTCACATGCATCTGTGATACAGTTATCCTTCTGCATTTGCCATGTATTTCTACATCTGCTGTCAACTTTTTTCAGTAGTATGCTGAACAAAATGATTACCATACTGCAAGGTTTGAGAGTGGGAAGTGGTCATAATGGTACTTCCTGCCTTGTGGTAAGAATATAGGGCAACCCAAATGTGACAGGATAATTCAAACAATAACTGACTTAATTTTAATGTTACGCAATTTTCAAACCACATCAGTTTTTCTTAAAAAAAAAAAAAAACACCTTCAGAGCTGTTGTTTATTTTATGTTCATTTTTGTTATCAAGCCATTTTGAAGTTTTAAAGTTTCAACCAATTCCTTTTTTTATTTCTGAACTTGGATATTTTAAAGCCTACGTAAAAAGAGAGCGAGAGATGAAAAACAAAGTGGGAAGGAAGAAATGAAGTAAGGAAAGACAAACATGAACATAAAGTAAGTACACTCTTCATTTATTTCTTAGCTCTTTCTTTTCCTCCTCCTCTAGTTACAAAAGGGAATAAAAAAGTAACCACAGCAAGAATGGTGGGAATATAATCTGCATACTGCATAACAGATTCTATCACATAATAATGGGCGCTACACAAAAGTTGCACGTACTAACAGTGTATGAAACATGATTTTTTTATAACTACATGAAAACCCAATTGTATGCTAAATTGAAATTCAGACCCAAACTGCTCATCATTTTACATTAAGAACTCGCTTAACAGCTCGGACAATGTCATGGGGTTGAGGTAGTGCAGCTGCCTCTAAGGTTTTGGTGTATGGCATTGGTACATCAACACCTGTCACACGTATTACAGGCGCATCCAAATGGTAGAACGCTTCACCTGTGAAGTATAAAGTAATTTGGTTAATGACAATTCTCTTGTAGCCTACTTCCTTTCTTTCCTTATTAAAGGAAACAGGCTTATGAGGCCACACAGCTGTCCATGTGGTCTCTGTTCCATTTCCACTTTTGAAACAAATGATTGTTCATAAGACCCAGTACAAATGTTATGCCATACAAGGCCTTTTCAGTATCATACTTTTTCATTTCCTGCTATCAATAATAGCAATATGATGGGTGTGCAAATTTTTGAGGTGGGAGGACACAAGCACTATTTAATTCAGGGTCTAGAAATGAATGCATGGTAAAAGATCTTCACATACTAAGGTATTGATTTTTGAAAGGCAAGGGCATTCATGTGTTAAGCACCACACCATGAAGGCATATAGTGGGGAAATGAAATATAGCTCCACACATCTTTAACCTCAGCACTATATGGAGGTAAGTTGTTAGTTTTATGTTCTGCTCACTTTTCTCCCAACTGTAGGAAGACAATATCAAATCAGTTAGTCAAGCCACTTTCCATTATTAAATATGGGGAGGAAAAAAAAACCAAGTTTTGAGACTCTGTTCTTCAGGGATATGATACAATATCATATCCCAGATGATCAGAATTCTCAATCACATCACTGCAAAAACACAAGAACTCACACAGACAAAGTTTTTCAGTCAGTGCCAGTTTTACATTAGGTTATCTACAATTTATTATTACTTACCCTCCATTATTCTAGCACATATTTCTGAACCAACTCCACACTGAGGCCAACCTTGCTCAACCGTCACTAGGTGGTTTGTCTTCATAACACTTTTGACTATTGTTTCTTCATCCAGTGGTCTAATGGTTCTCAGATTTATCACCTCACACTCGATCCCTTCCCCTGCAAGTTCCTTTGCTGCATCGAGTGAAAGTTCCACAGCTTTTGAATGTGCAACTAATGTAATGTGGGTTCCTGCAACAAAAGTAGTACTGTACTTACTATACATAAATAAATAATCACAAGGTCTACATGCTAAGCATTTTCTACACGCACCTTGGACAGATAACGGCAATTAAATAAGAACTAGGAACATCAGCACTTAATGAAAGTCCAGAACACACCAATTAAAAAGTACTCCATTATTATCCTGTTACAGCATACTTCATATTAATGTAATTATCTATAATTACCATATAATTTTACTGAATTGAATACTCCCATCCACAATATAAAATTATTTTCATGTGTACATACAGTTACATACAGTGTAGTTCTAATAAACTGAGACTTGAAACATACTGAAGGAATGTGGGTAGCATGGGGTGGGTAATTGCCTGGTGAGGGTATATGACTCGACGACTACTATCTGTGCAAAATCATTTATCACTTACATTCGAGTGACTGTGCCACCTCCAACTGTTCTAGCAGCCAATGTATATGGGACTAGTATTTTTCACTGACATCTAGCGCCATACAACAGACACCAGCCTCATACCCTGCGCCTCCCTTTTGCTTGTTCCTTTCACCACTTCCTCACCCCACAAGTTTCAGTTTACCAGAACTAGAATGTACTAGATTTTATAAGCAAGCAGAAAAATTGAAAAATCCCTGTGGACTTTTTTTGTATGTAAATGTGTATCATTTTATGACACCTACAGAACATTTCAGACGCATGTGTGTTGCTGTGCACCTTTAAACTGTAATTATCATTCAGTTAACCATAGGTCTAAGGTTAAAATGATGTTACAAAAAAGAATACTTCTCAAATATTATTTGTTTTACTGAGCTTCCAAACTATCATTTGTGTGACCTTAATATTCTTTATATGCAAAGGCAAATGAACATTACAATAAGATATCAACGAAGATGTTGCACAAGAAGCTTACCTACAATGGTGTTATGGTCCACCTGTCAAAGAAGTTCCCACCCGCAGTGTAGCGAGTATAAATGAATGAGTCACATGAAAAAATGGGAACAGTTTATACTGGATAACAAAACATTCTGAAAGTTAAATATGGCAAGAGACACCCTTTCTTCTAACAATTTCTTTATCTAAATACAAGTATTTTTCCTCAAATTTAGCTGCTGTTGCCATTTCAGTATAGCATACTTTTTGCAGTATTAAGTAGAAAAAGTGAAGGTCCACATAAATATGCAGCAACAAAATTTCACCATATTCTTAATTAAAATTAAACTTAAAGAATAAATAGCTTGGCTAAAGTTAAGTTTTACCTGGGCGCTCTATTTTAGCCTTTCCAATAGGTACAATGAAGTCTTTGGACATGGCCTCATCTGATACAGGAAATGAAATGCCATATAAAATCTCATTTTCCAATACCACAACTGGATCTGGGTCACGAATTGCTGCTTTTATCAAGCCTTTGTGATCTTCAGCTGTGTATGGAGAGACAACCTGTAAGATGTGCCCTAAAACTGAATGAAGTCTCCTTATAATTTCAGAAACCAAAGAATCATTTCCAATTGATAAAAGTGTCATAATATATTCTCTGTTCAAAGTAACTACTCATTTGCAGATTATTTATGACAAATACGTTAACAACAGATGTTATCTAATACTTTCAATGCACATAAAAATGTAATGTCACGATATGGTCTTGTGAAAACAACAGGTTGGCAGTAAAAAAATGCACTAATTACACACCAACATCAGGCTTGGTGTAAGCAATTTCAATGAAAACGGGGTCAATGGAAAACAGACAAAAAATAAAGGGACAATACATCTCACTGATTGTTTCCAAAATACAGACTTCAGTATCTTTCCCCTTGCTGTGGAAACCTCATAAGATGTCCCACAGTGGAATGGGTAATGCTACGTATTTACCTTGTGGAGGTTCCAAATTCAATACCACCTGTTTTTGTGTTCTTGGTGTTCCTTTGCATCAGTAAACATTTATAAGCTATCACAAATCACATATTTTAATTTGTTCTATGCAACAATGAACACAATCATGTTATTTACATTTTCAGTTTCAAATTTCTGGATTGTTTGCAATGAAGGTGGTAAAAATGGCCTTGCAAGCTTCACTACGTGTTTGTTCACTTCGGAAAAACACCTAAATCATTTTCATGAAATTCTGTACTTGTTGGCATGTTCCAGTTTTGGTTAAAATTGGTCATATGAAGGACACTATATGTGATGATATATATGCATTTCTGCGTAGATCTTGACCATGACTCAATGAATATTTATTGGCAGTCCTGTTAATTAATTAAGGAGTTTTGTAACAACAATTTTAAAAGTATGGTTATGCTCTAATATTTTGCAGAAATGTCTATCAGTTATGTCACATGCGCTTATCACAAAAAGTACACAAGTTTACATCTGAATAATAACCATTACAGTAAACATCTGGTCCATTTCTGCTCCAATATATTTTGGGTGACTAGTCACCATAATTAGGGTAACATTAATGAGTTAAAGAGGAAATTCCACACACTGACATGACCGCATTCTTTACGGTTTTCCTGACAGGAACCCTTTTGTCAAAATACGTTTTCTTCTTCTCTCTATATATTTGTCTACTACATAGATTTAATGGACATACAGTATATAATGCATATACTAAACCAACTTTAAGACTGAAAAGTTTGTTTAACCAACATTTGGCAGATTTTACTCTTACAGTATGTCACAGTGAACTAAGACCTGAGAGAATTATATAAAACAGCTAGCAGGGTAGCAAGTACAAAAAAGGGCAAGTTTTGAGTGGCTGGGGAATATAATCAGACTGAATGAAAACAAGAGTGGCTAAGAAACTTTTTGCAAGTAAACCAGAAGGTAGGAAAAAAAGTGGGAAGGCCCAGGTAACAACCCATTAACATCTGGTAATATCAGACTTAGAAATACCTGAACTATGCTGCAACCCGGCATTAAATTTCATATCAAAATGACACATGCTTTCTTAACTGTACTTACAATACACAACACAAAAAAAAAAATGGTCGCACGAGAGGGCTACTGAATCAGACAGAGTGACATAACAATCACTGCAAACATATGTATTGCTTTAACCCTTAAAACTCTGAATTAAATCCCATCTGCTATTTGCTGGCATTATTAGGAGCTCACCATTTTCTCCACGTTAGCAGGATAAGGGTTAAATCATTAACCCTTAGGCGACTAATGTCATATATATATGGAGCACCCATTCTTGATGTTTCTAGATCACACACGACGCAGCACAGTCGGTAGGACTCCTCTGGACGAGTGATCAGCTCGTCGCAGAGACCT
>Ga0268261_10001853_pt1 | contig 14872 bp, 13 predicted proteins | sample TergutNc150P1_FD_190353 | JGI IMG/M metagenome (GOLD analysis project Ga0268261, IMG submission 190353) | Nasutitermes corniger P1 segment gut microbial community from laboratory colony in Florida, USA - Nc150 P1 (SPAdes) (version 2) | ecosystem: Host-associated > Arthropoda: Insects >... | reverse complement strand
GGGGGGAGAATAGCAGTACAGTGTTGTTAGCGTTCATGTATTAGTTTTTGAATGGTGATGAATGCAGAAGAGCTGGCTGTCAGGCCTGCTCTTTACATGAGGTGGCAAGGACAAGGTATATGTTTTGTGTCATCCGACATTCCACTATTGTTACTGATGTACAAGTGAGTTGCTCTTAGCCTTCTGCTTGAAAATATCACCAGCTGAGAACAAATTGCCTTGTACAGGGTGGAGCAGAGGAAACGCATGTTTTTCATATAAGAATAACTTTGTTTATTTTCAACATAAAAAAGTTTTAATTATACAAAAAAGAAGGTATTTTAATGCATTTTTAAAGTACGTACCAAATTACGTACGGAAAATAATATCAGTCAGATAAAGCTAATGCCTGACGCCTAGCGGAACATCTGGGACTAGCAACAACCGCCCTTCTCACTGTGTCAACGTTTTCTGGGGTCCATACTGAACGGGGAAGGCCAGGTGGTTTCCTCTTCATGACAGATCTGGTAGTTCTAAATGCTTTAACCCATCGGAGTATAGTGTTTCGATCTGGTAGAATTGCACCTCGACGCTCAACATTGAACTTTTGACGGAAAAGACATTGGACTGTAACTATGGAATCACTGTTTCTAAAAAACTGCTCGACGGCAAACACACGATGCTGTATGTTCCAATGCGCCATGGCTACCGAAACTGCATTGTCTGAGCTGTCTGCCGGCTCACGCCCAACGTCATCAACCCTACCCTTGCCGAGTATTAGCCATTTGAAAAACATGTGTTTCCTCTGCTCCACCCTGTGTATGTATTTGCATGTACATATGTTTTTGTACTTTTTTCAGACTGCTGATGGGTCATCAACTCATGAGAAAATTGATTTCTGGTTAAGTCTGCCATGTTCAACTTTTATGATTGGTAGACTGTCGCATCGTGATACTGTGACTGATTTGCTGTCTAGTGGTCAACTCACAGAACGGAAGTCCATTCTCCTTGATAATGTTACAGAAGAATTCTCACAGGTTCGTCTTCAGTCTGCTAATTCATTAATACAATACGACCATGATATAATGAGACTTCATTGGATTTTAAAAAGTGTTCTTAAGAACAGCTGTTCATAATATCCAAATATTGTTGAATTTCATAATGTGCAAGGTCTTTGTAATATAATTAGATGTATCACATTATGAAATGAAACTGTAAAGGAAAGTTAATGCTGACAGCACAATGTATTTTCTGTGGTATGTTTGCAGTAGTATGTTTCAAAATTGTGCCATTTAGCTTTGCCATGTCCATCTGTCCATCTGTTCCTGCCTGAAACAACTCGAGAACCATGAAGTGGATTGCATGAAATTTGATATTAGGCAGTTCTACAAAAATTTGTCGTCATATGTCCTTGTTTTGTTAAAAGTGGAGAGCAGTGACTGGATGTCTTATGTGAAGACCTACATGCTTGTCTGCCATCTGAAGCATAATGTGTAAAATATTTATTCTTCTGCATCCATTGTGTTCATTATGTAGAATATGTTTAAAATATTCATCATGTAGTACATACTCCATGAGACTTATTTTCTCGTCACAAAAATGGAACTTGCGGCTGCATCGGTGATAGATGACTAATTTAAGGGCATTCACTGCAGTGGATGCTTGCACATCTGTCCATTTTGTTTTTAGAACTTTCAATAAAACTAGCATAGGAAATTTAACCCTTTGAAGACCGACATTCCTACAAATTATGTATAAAATTTCATTTCTGTCTTACAGATAAGACAGTTTGCCTCCATGGAAAGGTCATCTTAGTGGTGTTTAAGGAAGTAACATTTTTGTGAAAATCATACAAAACACATAAATACACCATGTGAACAAATTACATTTTATTAATGCCACGGCATGTGGTACGTGTAGTTACCACTGCACTTCCTGTCGTTAAACAAGATGAGCTATTTTATATTACAGAAGTATAATGTGTGATTGAATTTCAGGCTTTAAGTGGTTTAAGTGCCTGTAAATATGTTAAGAAGGGATGTTATTTCATGTAATTAGAGACGGCTGATGCCATTTGATCTCTTCTAATATTCCTCATGAACTGAATAAGAAGTTTATCTGCCCCTGTATATAGCCGTTTCCCTAGTACAGATTCTCAGTCTGAGGTAGAATTGTGTAGCAATAAAAATTGTAATTTCATAAAACTAAGTTATTAGTTCAAAATACTGTAAAGCATAACAAAATTAATTGATTTTAGATATTGGCCAAAGTGTGTTTCCACTGCCACTTCATGCTTGTGGAGCAGATTGACAAGACTGCATCCCTCTACAGCCGCTCTATCCAGGACCACCATGTCTGTCTTCTCATTAAAGTAAGGCACCTTAAGTAATAGAAACTGTTTTCTTTTTGGTTTTATAATTTAAATTAGAAGGTTGAAAAAGTTTCTTCCTTTGTTGGGAAACACAGTGTAGTCTTACAGTGACATCTCACATCATGTACTAATAACTCTATAATTCCAGGGAGCATGTTATAACCTTTTGCTCGGAGGATGCTGTGACACAGCACAAAATCTCATTGTTATGAGCTTAAATAGGGCCATTTGTTTTATCTGACTCATTTTTTGGCCACTTCCTGCTGCTATTCAGTTAACTATAGCTGGGGGGTCCATGCATGTGAGGTCAATTTATTATATTAATATTAGGTTTGTACTTATCTGTATCTAAAGAAGGCGCTGGAAAGTTTTAATTTGATGTGTATTGCAATTAATGTTAAGTTTTTACTTGCCAACATTTAAAGAAGGTGCTGGAAATAGCTTCCTTTGGCTTGCAGACATGCATCACATCTAACGAACACATTGTTTGTTTGTTGTACTGAAAATTCTGCTGGTGAGAATGAAGGCACTACATCCTAAATGCTTCTTTTTAAGACCATCTTCAGAATTGTTGCTTGTTTGGTGATACCTCAGTAACTGGTGCTAGAACACTAATCCCTCTATATTCACATGGGTTATGTTGTTGGAAAACACCATGAATGCTGAATTAATGAATGCTGAACTTTGTAATTCGTGGGAGTGATAGGGTTTGGTTCCTGTGCACCAGAATTGTCACCTTTTGCCTATTGTTTTTGGGTCAAAGTGATTAATGTTTCTGTCATAATGTTAATATGTATAAGTAATATGGTTCTGAATGCAGATCAGTAAATTTATGTAAAGAAATGTGGAATTGAGTAGCCAAAATAGAATAACAGCAAAATACAATAAAGGAAATGATTACTTGGTAATTCACATTTGTTACAGTGTGCTTCCACAGTACATAAACAGTTTATTTCATTTCATTTCTCTCCTCCAACACTTTCTTTTCCTTCACTTTTACCTGCAGGTTGTGTATAGTGCTTTCTTCTTCGATATTTTCCTTCTTGCATTCCTCCATTTTTTTTAATTCTGCGCTTGCAGAGAGCTGAGGGTTACTACTATCAGAAGGTTTGAAGAGCATAACAGTGAATAAGCAAATTTAGTCTTGCGAGTACTGAATAAATGGTTACTGTATAGTTAGACACACAGGTGCTGAATAAATGGTTACTGATATTTAGACTCGCGAGAACCGAGTGAATGGTTACTAAAATTTAGACTTGCAAGTACTGAATAAGTAGTTATAAGTATTTATACTTGCGAGTACTGAATAGATGGTTGCTAATATGTCAACTTGCAAGTACTGAATAAATGGTTACTAATATTTCAGAGTGAAGAAGCACGTTTTCTAATAATGATTCACAAATACAGTGTGTTTTCATTGTTTGTCCAGAATGCCTAAATATTCTTGATTTGACTGTCCTAGGATACTAGTTATCTTTGTTAATTTGTGTATATACTTTTATGATTGCAAGGCCATTTATATTTGTGGTTTATGTCGATGTGCCTTGTCTATTTTTATGTACTTGGTGATGGAGACTTGTGTTGTTATATAAATGTGGCAGCTATTTTGAGTGGTAAGGTGTAACAGATTATGGACTGGGAGTTGGTCCATGGGGTATACATGTATCATGGCTTCGTGTGGTTTGGACTGGTACTGCTAAGTGTCGGTGATGTTTGTGTTTTGTTACAGTCTGCAAATAGTGGCAGTGATCTTAAGGTCTCCTGTGAGGGAAAGAGCAATTGTGAAGTGCTACTGACAAACATTCTGTCTGAGATTGAGATGTTGCTGCATCCTGCAAAGCCACAGGGATCATCATCATAACTCCTGCCCATGCTATTTCATTCCAGTACCGCCACATGTGAAAGTGGTTGCAGTCATCAAATCCCATTATGTTTATTTTATGTATGGTGTGATATAAGAAACATTTATTTGCAGACAGTGCTTGTCATTATTGCCAGTAATATTAGAGATGTTTGTTGGTAATCTCATTTTCATATATGTATGATTTTGAAATGTGGGACCTACGTAAGTTACAGATGCTGCTGCCATCAAGTAATACACGACAAATATGCCGTACATTTTTTGCATTGTCTGGATCGCATACAAGGTGCAGGACTCCATTGATTGCTTATAGTTGACAACTTGACTGAAGATAATTTGAATTACTGCTGGTGCAAAAAGAATATTCTTGCCTGTTATATTGGCATTCACATGACCTGCTACTGTGTGTATGCAACCTATTCAGGTTTGCAGTGTTGTCATTTGTGTTGTGTTTGTTCATTTCATTGTTTATTTTTGTTTATCAGCCAAAATATAAGTTGCTAAATTCACATGTCACTTGCCTTGAACTTCAGATATAAAATGTTACCATGCCCTCTGTTGGCAGCAACTTGAAACATAAACGCTATTTTATGTGAGTATGGCCATAAGTCTACTTCAGTTCTGTCAAACGTATGTCATCGTGTCTCTTAAGCTGAGACTCTGTATTCATGGGTTAATGATTTAAAATTGAAGGAAATGTTCAAAAGTATTGGTAACATTTCCTTTGCTAAAGAAGTAAAGAACTAATAATCCAAAATTGATATCATTACAAGGAACTTCTGATTGTTTAACCTTTGTGTTACTGGGGATGGTATTTAAATTTTAACACATGGTTTATGAAAACTGTGAATATTACCTGAACAGAAGGAGATAAAATTATGAAATAAATTGCATTGTGTGGAAAGTAAAACCAAGATTATGCAGCATGTCTTAAAACTGCAGTGAATTTTCTTGTTGCCTAAATATACAAAATTAATTTCTAGGGGTGTTTTCCTACATGCATTTTCTTACACAAATGCTGGTCTTTAAAAGGTTATTGTCAGGGAGAGGTGGGCGTGAAGAAAAGGTGAGAGAAGAAAAATGAAATTGGAAATTTGTATGTATACTATTCTGAAAAGCAATGTGCATTTCATAATTTCAGGAATGTCTGAAAGTTGCATCATATCTCACAAAATTTTACAAAAGATTTTTGCAACATTTTAGTCTTCTCAGAATGTAAATGGAAAGATTTCAAGTGACCATCATGTGAATATAGCATTCAGTGATTGTAACTGCCATCTTGGTCATTTTTGAAGAAACCATAAAGTGCTTTATATTATTAATTGAAAATTAACTCAACTTATCCTGTGAGTTACTAAGAGACAACTTGCAGATTTAAGCAAATAACTGTAGTGCATAGTTTCTACAAGTTTAGCAGTTATTCTGGTTTTAATTTGGAGATTTATTGTATAAGAGCAAATAAGGTACTAAAAAGTAGCACGAGGTGTTGTGTATTAGCGATAATAGTAAGAGTATAGAATTCTTGCTGTGCTGGAGTTTGGCATACTCATAGTGTATGTTCTTGGTCAGTTGTACAAAGTCACATGTAACTGGAACACCAGTGAAAGATAGTGAGAGAGATTTCACGTGGTCATTTTGTCAAATGTCAAATACAGGTCAAAAAATTTATTTATAAGATATCTTGTGTGTAGCATGGGAAGTGTGAAATGGGCTTGGTATGCATCATTCTGTACATGCATTGCTTAATGGGGCACAATAAAATGGGTTTTCATCTATATATATGTGTGTGTGTGTGTGTGTGTGTGTGCACGCGCACATGTGTGTGTGCATGCGTGTGTATTATGACAGTAATATTTCTCATCATACTGCTTTTTATTAATGTATTATTTAATACAATAGTACTTTCTAGTTATTAAGTTTTAATGGTTGAATGGGTTAGCACTGCCCCACTAAATGTATATAATTTTCATCCAAAAAGTAAAACTATGTCCTGCAATGGGCATTTAAATTGAACAATGCTCCAGTCACAGCAGAAACCTGGGATTGAAATGGCCGTACGCCAGAACTTTTCAATTGACCACTTCTGAATTTCAGTTTCCTTTCAAGTGTAAAACTATGTTAACAGATTTTAAATGCAGGTGCAATGTTGGTAACATTTTGCATCGCTTCCCATTAAGGATCTGAGAATGGATCAGCAGTATGCAGTAAGGGACCAAATGAATTTGAAGTGGATATTTTGTTGGAGAATTTGTAGTAGTAGTGTGTGTGCAGTAGTAATGGTATCTGACTTCCATTGTTTTGTGAAAATGATTCTAAGTCTATGAGAGAAACCAATAATAATTTATTAATTTTATCAGAAGTATGAATGGCAAATTAAAACTGCATACAGTTATTCCTCTGTGTACAAATGCCATGTATACCAAAGGACGGATTACTTTTCTCCATGATATGTAATGGGAACTGGGTTTGTATCCCTATGAACAGAAAGTTTGTAATCCATGATTAAGTTCTGAAGTGGCTCACAATTGCGCATTCTGTACAAATAATACTAAATTACTACATATCTCCTACTTAAAATAGGAGAAAAAGGAATAGCATAAAATAAAACAGTAGAACACTGTGCAGTTACAGAATATAATTTTAACTTATTTCATTAATATAATTTCATTTGTTGTTACTGTATAAGTAAATCTGTTTGTTAGGTTAATGTGTGTGGATTATTTCAGTTCTTGAACTAAGAAAAATTAACAATGTTAAAGGATCCCCATTTGAATGTGCAGGCTGGAACTCTGGTGTTCATATGTAGAGGAATGAGTGTGCTAATTCCCTCTTGGGCCTACTTTCTAAAATGTATCATGTTAACATATTGCCTGTAATTTCTGAGTGCCTCTCTGTTTTCGTTGTTAATAACTGATATGATGATGCAGGCTGCAGTAACCCTTGAATAAAACTAGACATGGAAGATTGTGGAAAATTTTTATCTTTTATGAAATCATAAATTGTGACAGGTGGGGATTCATTCTTCCCAGTAAGTGTTAAAATGGGTCACAGTCTGTATCTGTGGGTTATTTTCTGTTGCTGAGTAATATAGTTCCAAATCTGTTGCACAAGAAAAGAAAGTTGTGCCGTGTTTCAGTAATGACCTAAAAGCTTTCTCTTGAATATTGCAGATCCCTGTTACACATTTTATTATTGGACAAGAGCATCTGCACTTCATAATCCTTCCATTATAGCAGAGGCAGATAAATGTTACGTTTTGCGGTAGACGTAATTTTGCAGATTACTCTCTTTCACTTGTGATACCAATATAAACTTCATATATTTCAAATTTTGCACATTTGGCATATGGTCCTAGTGAAATGGTGCATGTCATTTTTGAGCAGTAGTGTCAACATTTGTGTTAGACCCACATTGAACTAAGGAATGGTGAAATAGGCCTTGTTTTTATGGCTGTATTTTTCAAAGATTAGTTATTATATAAAATTTCAGTATCCATCATTGATTGGTACTATTTTTTGTTCACTTCATACGATTTCCAGGTTTCTATACTTAATGTCTGTGTCAAGACGAAATGCTGTCATAGAGGAGTTTCCTTGCTTCCTTCATCCTCTTAAGGCAAACACTAAAATAGTTCCATGTTTACCTGAATCTGCTAGATTTTTCTTGCAGGTAACTGAAAACCAGTGCTCTCTCATTTAATTAATGTACTGTATCAGATGTCCAATTTGCAATAGTAGTTTTACAGTTACATTAAAGATGGCAACCTGCTTACATAGTTTGGGTAATGCAAGTGTAGAGGCTGAAGCATAGTGCTTTACTTCACAGCTTGAAAATCACAACCAAGCAAGTTGGCTCAAGTAGTAACAATTCTAACTTATGTTTTGAAAGTGTCTGCCATTAATATTGGCTGGAAACCACCTGCCCTTATTGAAGCTGTCTCGATACTGATGGTGCTGATTGAGGTTTCTTATTGTTCTCCTCAGTCCTCCATGTCAGATGTATTTGATGGTACCTTGACTTAGGTAATGAGGGCTATCTTTCCTGTCTTTGACAATTCATAATTCACTTGTAACACAATTCAGGGCAACAGTCGAAGCCACTGACAGCATTATTAAATAAACCAAAGATAAATAAGTAATTAAGTAAATAAAATAAACTAATACACTGAAGATTAGACTAGTCCAAAGATATCATCTAATTTGGCCTATATGTTAAGGGGTGAAGTTAACAATTTGCTGTGCAGTGAATTATGGTAAATTTTTTAAACACAGAAGAGAGAGATACTAGAATGGCAAATGTTTGTGTAAAGTTAAATTATTAACAAAAAGCTTGGTCATGTGGAAGCCTGTTAAAACAGTCCTGTGACGTTGCAAATTTTAGTGGAAAATAAATCAACATAAGTACAAAAATATGGAGGCATACACACCGGATTATAGTTCTGTATCAAATAAAGAGCTTTGTATACTTTTTCATTTTTAAGCCTATGATTTCATGGAGTTATCACATATTTCAGGCAATATTATATTTATATAAAAACAGTTATCCTAAATATAAGTTACCTGAATTTGCCTTTCTTAATCATCTTCATAGATCTTATCCAGTGTTTTATAATCACTGCATTTATTAGAGCACCATTAATACTCCCCTGGCCTAAGCACCACAAAGCTCCTATCCTCATTTTTGCTCTGCCCATGTGCCTGCTAAGTTTTGAGACTTATCCTGCCTTCTCTTTAATTACCGGTTGTTTTCCTTGTGCTAATACAGCTGAAATATGCACAATATCCCTGTTTCCTATCACAAAGCCTAGAGTGAAAATAAAAATGACTAGGCCTGTATGCAGAGTAGGCTGCATCCTGCACCATCTTGCAAAGAAGAAAGGAATAGAGGACAGAGTACACAATTCAGACATCCGGGGTTGTGGTCACGCATAAAGTGTTCAAATTAATTTTTAAATTTTTGTTAAAATATGTTGAATAGTCTAAGAACTTACTAATGTTTGTTGCGGTGATATATGTGTAAAGTATTTCTGCGTGTTACCAGATGATATGGTAGAAAGCTGGAGATGTAAGAGTTCAAAAGAGAATGGGAAAATGTAAAGAACATAACAGAGGGAGAAGCATGTTCACATATGTGGCCAGGTATGTACTGTATTCAGTTTTTTTTTTTTCATTAAGACTTCTAAGCTGAAGGAAAGGCTTATTTCACTGTCAGACTTGAGGTCCTCACAGTGGTGCCAGTGAAGATTCAAGTCTTCTGGTATGTTCCAATGTGACAACAAATAGGTACCAACATTTTGGGGTTGCATAAAATGTACATCTTCAGGGTGAAGCAATAGAAGGCCAGTAGTTGCACCGGTAAATATGGGTGTATTATATAGGTAAGGACAATGGGGGTGGCAAGCCAATTGAAGTGGCAGTGCTGTGTAGTGGGCAAAGCATTAGTAGAACCACATCTGCTGGTTAGGTGTGAGGTTCAGAAACCAAGTGATGGTCCTCAGAATGTGATGGGTTTATGGAGATAGGATGTTGAGGGAGTGTGGTCTGGGATGTAGTTCATAGAAAACTAGGGCTGCTGTAAAGGTGACAGACAGGAGTGTACATGGATGTACGTGGACCTGAAAAGAGTTGTTCGTGCTGTTTTTTGCCCTGAAGAAGGCTATTTGTAACCAAGAGGGGGGAGGTCTGTTCTCCACTGTCTCAGGGGAGAATGAGACTAGGCCATCACCCCTGTTGGTGTTAGGATGGAAATGAATTTCAGTTGCCTGTGTGATGGTATGGACCAAGTAATGGTGTTTGGTGGAGAGGATTTTGGATTCTCGGGGAGGTAGATGTGATGCTCCCTCTTGAAGCTGTGCTGTGCCATAGCCAGCTTATCCAGTTGTCCAAGGTGGACATGCTGGTGGTTTTCTTCCACCCTGTTCTTGACAGACTAGCCACAGTGCCCAGTGTAGATCAGAACACTTGTACACAGGATGTTGTGCACACCCAGAGTAGTCATGTTTTTCAGGCCATCCTTAATAGGACAAAGGAAGCTGGAGATCTCCCTTGGTGGCAGGCCAGCACAATTAAAGTTGTGTCCAGACAGCATGTTGCTAATGCATTTGAAGATCATATGGGAGGATGTTTGTACGCTGACCACGGTTGGATCCTTCTGCAGCCAAGCAACTCTGCCTAGTGGATGGAGAGCATGTTAAATTTGTTCCTGGTTGTATCCAGTTTATTTCAAGTTTGTGAACATTCAACATTTCAGGTTGCAAGATCTCTATGTACCTGTGTACTGAAGGCAAAGCAATGAAGGGTCCAAATGAATTAAGTTTTATTACTCAAGAATTTCTTAGAAAATCAGGTAGTACCAAATGTAAAAACTCCATATTTTCTGATGCCTTTGACGGGAAAAACATGAACTGTAACGTTCCGGAGTTCTGGTATACATTAGTACATAACAATCATGAATTCTTTGAAAGGTGGAAACAACAGCAGTAAAATTAAGGATCAGGACATTTCAGATGATTTATGTAATTGGTCTACGCTGAAAAATTGCAAGTCCAGGGGTCTTGTAGGTTCTCTGCAGATGATGTACCTCATGTTAAGCTGAGCTACAGAGTCAATGTACTGGACGATGATCAGCATAGCACAGGTTTCTTGAAGCATGTGGAAAACAAAGTAAAACCACTGGCTGGAGAGACAAAAAATCAGAAAAGAAAGATTTTATTACTGGGAAGTAGTAGTGGGAGGGAAATTGGACCCATGCTCAAAGAACACCTGGGCACTGAATATAAAATCACAAGTATTTTTAAGCCCAGTACACCTCTAGCTAATGTCATGGATGACCCAGGGAAGCTTGGTAATGACCTTACCAGGTGAGATCATATTATTACAGTGGGAGGGCCCGGAAACAGCCCATATAGAAATTACCAGTGCTCAATTGAAAAGGACATCAACTTAACTGCAGAAAGTTCAAATAACATGAATGTCAGATTTGTAAGCCTCTTCTGGAGGCATGACAAGCCTTGGATAAACAGAAAGGTTAGGGGTGTGAATTTAAGGCTTGATCTGGCACTGTTGGAGTGTGGCAAGTCCCACATTTGTGTTACTGAAACTACATCTTTTCAAAGGGAAGACTTAATGATCCATGGTCTGCATCTAAATTCACAAGACAAAAAGAAGCTTTTCTTGCTAAGAGTTCAGGTGATAAAAATGTATCAAGTACTAGCAGTATTTTTGTTATCACTAATGCAAGAACCTCCTCTTTTTTGGCTTAAAAGCAAAAGCACAAAGGTGCCTAAAATGTATTGATTGTAATTACCTAGAGTTTAGAACCCACAATAGAACTGTAAATTCAACTAATTCGCTACACATCTTTCATCAAAATATTAGGGGGCTAAGCAAAAGTGATGAATTAATAAATTCTTGAGAGATACATAATATTAATCCCATTGTACTATGTTTTGGTGAGCATCACATGGAGGAACAAGACCTGCTACATCTCACATTACCACGCTCAATATTAGGATCAAGTATCTGCTGCCATCGAAGTCTACAGAATGGAGGGATGTGTATTTTTGTTTGTGAAGACCTGTATTTCAGCAAAATTAATATTTAATGTAACTGTAAGAAAAGGATTTGAAAATTTATGCTGTTGAACTAGAGACGAAATAATCTAAATTAATTATATTAAGCTTTTACAGTGCCTACAGAGATTCTAATCAATTTATAAAGAATCTAGATGATGCTTGGAAACTTCTGTATAAACCTAAAGTGGAACTTTTAATTTGTGAAGACATAAACACAGTTTATCTCATTGAAATCAACTGAAAAAAACAATTAGCCTCATTACTAGCAACATAAATCTGTCCCAAAAAGTTAATTTTGCAAAAAGAATTCAAAATAAATCAAGCACTGCCATTGATTTGTGGGTAACAGTAGAATAAATTTATCTTCTGTATCCCCCATAATAAGTGGCCTATCAGACCATGATGTTCAAATACTCACAATTAAAAATATATATGCAATAATAAATTTCCTTGAAAGCAGAGAACAAGATGAATAGGCAATGCAACAATCATGACCTTACACACTCCACTAAAAATAGAAACCTGTGAAAAGTGATATGCCTCTATAATTACCACATTCTCTTTTATCACCCTTCTTATAGATAGGTACTCTGATCGACTTCTTCCACTCCTCAGGCAGTTTCTCTTTATTCGAAATATAATTAATAAATTTATGGGTCTCAGAGCAAATTGTTCAACCCCTTGCTCTAATCAGTTCTGCTGGGAATTGATCATTACCTGGTGACTTTTGTCTTTTTAGCTTTCCAATTGCCATCTCAAACTCACAGGCACTAGTGGTTCTGCTGTAAGTATTTGTGTCCGCCTAACATCACTAACCCCATGTACATTGAATAGCTGAGAGAAATGGTTACTCCACCTAGCCAAAATACTGTTGGAGTCTGTAATCAAATCACCCTTAACATCCTTCACTATATTAGTTTCAGGATGGTAACCCTCTTTAAGTCACTATTGCACCTACACAAGTCTCTGATATTTTTTAACTTACTGTTAGTTTCAAGTTCATCAATTTCAGCTTTCAGATGGTCCTTCTCTTTGTCCCTGAAATGTCTGCTAGCTTAACGTCTTACATTGTTTATATTATCTATAGTGATTTGGTTTGGATCCTGTAACGACTGCTTCTTAGACTGCTTCCTTTGATCAAAAAAATGTAAACATTCTTCATAAAACCATGGTTTATGCTGCTTCACTTTGTACAGACCTAGACTCTCTTGTAGCTGAGGTTTTGATATTTTCCTTAATGTTTTGCCAAGCCTTGTTTATGTTCTTGCAGTCACTTAAGTTCTCCAAAGCTGCAAACCCATTTGGGATCTTAAACTGATGCTGTTTCTTAACTTCCAGCTCAGTTAGCTTCCTGAGATTAAATCTTTCCACATTAAACTTCTGTGCTGCTAGTTGACTTACTGCCAATCTTTCTCTAACTTCTGCAACCACCAGATAGTGATCAGTTTCACAGTCAGCTGCCCTGAAAGACTGTACATCGAGTGTACTTGAATGCCATCTCCTATCTATCAATATGTGATCAATCTGGTTGTGAGTTTTCCCATCAGGAGAGATCCAGGTGCACTTTTGAATGTTTCAGTGTGGGAGCATTGTGGTCTTAACAACCAGATTTTTTTTTATGTGGTGAAGTTTACTAATCTAACACCAATATCATTACTATCCTGATGCAGACTCTCATTCCCCATTGTCGGTTTGAAAATAGTCCTTCTCCCGACTTTTGCATTAAAATCTAATGAATTTTCATGTGGTATTTGGGAAATTATTGAAAACCTGCTCTATTTCCTCATAAAACTGTCTTTTGAATCATCACTTTTATTCTCACATTCAGAACAGTAATATTACACTAGAGACCTCTCAGAACTATAAATGGTATCCTATCACTAACAAACTATACTCTGTTCATTGGTGATACTATTCTGTGGAGTGCAAAATCCTGATCCGAATTGGTGATTTACGTTTCCTTTTCCATAGGAAAAAATATAATCCCCCTGCTCTTATGGTTCCCCCCTTTGTCTCCCCTAAATTCCTGTACACTCACTAAATCTAATTTATATCTTGCTAATTCCATGGCTGCTGTTGTAAGGGAACCTGACCTATACAGGCTTTCTAACATTCCATGTACTGAACCTCATGTTCCTTTTCCATTGTTTAGTTTGTACCAAAGGGTCAGTCCAGGTCTGAGGCACCTTTTTATGTTTCATAACTATGCCAGTATGGGTGTGAAACTTGGTCGCTGACATTAAGGGAGGAACATAGGCTGAGGGTGTTTGAGAATAGGGTGTTGAGGAGAATATTTGGGCCTAAGAGGGATGAGGTAACAGGGGAATGGAGAAAATTACATAATGAGGAGCTGAATAATCTGTACTCCTCACCCAATATTGTGCGGGTGATAAAATCAAGAAGAATGAGATGGGTGGGGCATGTAGCACGTATGGGGGAGGGGAGAGGTGTGTACAGGGTTTTTGGTGGGGAAATCTGAGGGAAGGAGACCACTGGGGAGACCCAGGCGTAGATGGGAGGATAATATTAGGACGTATCTTCGGGATGTGGGTGTGTGGACTGGATGGAGCTGGCTCAGGATAGGGACAGGTGGCGTGCGCTTGTGAGTGCGGTGATGAACCTTCAGGTTCCATAAAATGCAAGGAATTTCTTGACTAGCTGCAGACCAGTTAGCTTCTCAAGAAGGACTCTGCTCCATGGAGTGAGTGAGTAAGTAAGTAAGTAAGATCTAGTGTAATATTTGAGGTTTTAACACAACATAAATTATTTTAGTATAACAAGTCATAACATTAGAGCACCAGTTTAAAAAATGCAGTACTTATGGCCAGGAAAATAATTTACAACATCACTGCATAACAAAGAAAGATTCATACATTAACTCATTAACTCATGCATTTGCTTCCATATATCCATTTACAAGCACAACCCAAGGACATGGAGACAGTCACAATAAAACACAATATATGTGTTGAATAATAAAAGGGTGTACTCACATTTCTGACAGGAACATTAGCAATCAGGTCAATGTGATCTGCCAGAACCTTTGTGTATTTGTAGCGCGCATTTTCTTTTGATATTCTGTAGAAAG
>Ga0268261_10001852_pt1 | contig 14878 bp, 13 predicted proteins | sample TergutNc150P1_FD_190353 | JGI IMG/M metagenome (GOLD analysis project Ga0268261, IMG submission 190353) | Nasutitermes corniger P1 segment gut microbial community from laboratory colony in Florida, USA - Nc150 P1 (SPAdes) (version 2) | ecosystem: Host-associated > Arthropoda: Insects >... | reverse complement strand
CTATCTATCTATCTATCTATCTATCTATCTATCTATCTATCTATCTATCTATCTATCTATCTATCTATCTATCTATCTATCTATCTATCTATCTATGTATCTATCCTTGAATGTAAAAATTGATAACGGACAGCAATACATAAGTTTTTAATGTCGGAAAATGTTTCAAATAAATCATTGCATCCTAATAATGTTTACAGAATTAATGTCTTTGACTCGTTCCCACTCCTTCTGTGTCCGCTCTGTTGTACGTAATCAGACTTCCTGCAGTAGTCTCAATCATGTTTTATTTTTGGTCTCTGTATGAGTGACAAATTTGATGTTTCAGGACGGCAGTTATAAAGCATACAGTCTTTTTGTGTTGTGATACCGCATTTCCTGACAGGAATTTACCGATAAAAAATGTGCTGCTTCCATCCCCAAATGTTGATTCGTATGGGCCCAGTTTACCCACAGTAAATTTAAATCTAACTCCATAACTTCTCTGAACATGGGACATGCATACATATATTCGTATATACTCTAATGACCATGGAAACACTTGTGTCATTTCATGTGCTCAGTAGTTCTAACCTTCACATATTTGTTAACCGTTTGTCAACATACCGAGTGAGCACATGTCTGACGATCTGTCACACCTCCAAGGTTGTTCCGCAGCGGCGTTACGACAATGTCATTTTAGTTATGTACTAAAGTATGCAAGTCTAAGCACTTTCTCCACTATAAATTATGGGGGTAATTACTCGAATTTATTCCGGCCTGAACCATCCTTCCGGCCTAAGACCATCAGTATAGGCCACTTCGTGACTCGGGCTTTGGTGCAATTCTGCGTATCTGGTTCTCCACAAATCCGACGGCAGCGCTCCTCGAAGTTACGCCAACAGACAGCACGAGATTAACGTACTCTTTATAGCTCTTGCTGTGTTCGGAGGTAAGTCTGGTTGAGACAACTGCCAGATCCACGTTTCAACTTACACAACTAAATTACGTTTCTAAATTCAACCCCCCTTACCGCGTGACAGTACGGATGTGTGACAGCTGTCTTATCTGCTCTTTTAGTTAGTGTTATATATTATCCTTTTAGTCATTTTATTTAGATTATATCTGTTTCTACAGTTTGTCGTGTTGTCACTACCCTCCCTACGATCCCCGGTTCGATTCTCGCCAGGTTCGCTTGGCTGGTGGCGGCTGCGTACTACCGTTTCCCTTGTTCTCCTTTGGTTAACCTCAGATCCTGTGTCAGGAGAGGCGGCGAGCGTTCCCACTCTTACCCAGGCACTACAATTGGTGGCACCGGTAGTTCTGCAACTCCCGAGGCACTACATTGGTGACAGTGGTGGGATAAAAATTCACGCGCTACAGTTCGTTTGCAGGTGGTTCGAAATTCAGGCGCTACAGTAGGTTTGCAGATGGTTCGAAATGCACGCGCTACAATTGGTTCGCAACAGCCGTTTTCTTTTGTCGAACCTACACGCCCAGTACTTATAGTAGGGGTTTGTGTTTTCGTTAGTTGACGCTTGTCAGCTTGTGTAATTAAAAAAATAACGTTGGAGTAAAATTTTAAAATTTCAAAGGCAGGTCACTATTACTTCGGAAGCACGTTTGAAGTTCGAACTGAGCGAGGTGCAAAATGAAATCCAGCGTCTTAAAGATCGGTTAGCCACGGAACCCCACTGTCGACAATGACCTATCTTTGATTTCCCTGGTTCCTAAATGGTCTGGCTCGGTATCAGCCACCTCACTGGATGAATTTTTCTCCAGTATCGAAGACTCAGCTAGGATAGGACATTGGGCGGAGGCTAACTGTCTACATGTAGCTATTTTGAAACTTGTCGAAATCGCTGGGACTTTTTACAGTTCTTGTCCTGAACTTCATGGGGAGAATTAACTTGGCAAAGCTTCCAAAATATATTTAGGGAAAGTTTTAAAGATACGTACGGACCACTTTCACTACATGCAGCTGCAAACGGCGAGGCAGCGCAGAAACGAAGGGCCACAAGAATTTGCGTACAGGTGCAGAGCCTTAACACAAAAATTAGTGTGTAAGGAAGATGACCTGCAGGTCCAGCGCGTTCATCAAGAAAATGCGGAGCGCATGCTCTTGGCTGCTTCCGTTTCGGGGCTAATTGGTGTCCCGGGAAAGCAATGTCGTTTTTCCAACCCTCAGAATATTCAACAGGCTTTGTCTATCGCCCTTACGGGAGATCAGGCGGAAAAACAAGAGCGTTTTAAGGAGAGTTTTTATACCAAATACGATAAAATGGTCAGGTTACTTTCGAGGTCACCCGGTCATAAAATTCGGGGAGAGGAAGATTGAAGTCGTACGGAAAATACACACTCGAATAAGCATAATTACAGAGCTTCGCGCAGCTCTGGCAATTCTTCTAAGATTGCGCAAACTGAGTCCGCACTCCGCTGTTATGAATGCCAGGGAATCGGATATTTTGGCAGAGAATGTCCCACGAGATTGAGACCTGAAAATCATAACGCGCCAGGAAAGAAAACCCCGAGTGCACGTTCGAGGCGTTCGCACTCGCCTGGTGATAAGCCTACACACAAGCCTAATCGGGGAGGGGCTCAGAAAAACCGCGATCAGGGAAACGAGTAAGAGGTATGAGCGAAGGCAGCTCCCTCCACCTCTACGCCCCTGAGAACGTTGTCAATAGACCCACGGCTTCTGTTTTACTGGAGCAGGGCACACCCACCATCACGGCGGAAGTAGAGGGTGTACAGAGAGACCTGATCTTAGATACAGGTTCACATATTTCGATACTCGAGCCTGGGGTGTCACGAAGGTATATGCGATGCACTTCGCTAAAACTATACGGAGTCACTGGCGAAACCCTCGAGATTTGGGGCCAGCAGACTGTTTTTTTTGTATTTAACGAAAACGAGTTTAATCGGCATGGATTTTATGGAAAAAACAGCGCCACAATCGATTTCGAAAAGAGCAAGATGTCGCTTGCCGTCATCTCAAGAGGGCCGAAGCTAGTTAGTGCTTCACCCACCCGGCAAGCAGCCCTTACAGTCTTTCCACAAGGTAAAGAGGGACACAGCCCCCATCCCAGCCAACAGGTGGCACGAGAGAAAGGCAAGAACATTAGACAGCTCTAATAACGAAACGACCACTTCACTGACCAGCTCTTGACTCATAAAAGCCATGGAAAATACTGTCAGAGCCAAGATGCCGGCAGGGGGTTATAGGAAAATTAGACTCAGAGAAGGGGGACAGCCTTCCCTCATTAATCTGTATGGAACCCGCGATGGTACCAATCCAAGGTGTTCATCCCGCGCGAGTACTCACTCGAGTACAAACAAGGTCGAGTTTACAGCAGACGTCAATAAAAGGCCACATAGTTAGTGAAGCTCCGGGCAACTGTGCTTACGTAATGATCACAAACTTTAGCAACGAAGCGCTGACGGTGCCCAAAGCCACTGTCCTTGGCATAGCGGAGGAAATCTCAGAGTCTATTGTGGACACGATAAATAAAGATGGCCAGTCTAGTTTTGACGTCCCCACCGAGTCCCACAATTGTGAGAAGAATAAGGCGCTTTTTCAGAAGCCGCTGAAAGGGAAACTAGACCACCTACCACCGCACGAAAGTAGTTAATTGAGCCAGAGTTGGTAAAATACGCTCACATTTTTCACGATGAAGAATTAAACTATTTTAAGGCCACCAATATAGTCGAATACGAGATTCCGGTAGGATATACTCCACCCATAAGACGACCACCGTGTAGAACACCTTATGCACTCAGGGACGAAATGGAAACCCTAGTCGAAAAAATGCTACAAGGAGCGATAAGAGAAAGCGGCTCTACTTGGTCTGCGCCCGCCATTTTGGTTCCTAAGAAAAGCCTTGATGGCAAACCTAAATATAGGTTCAGTGTGCATTTTCGTAACCTAAACGTCTTAAGAAAGTTCAATCCATATCCATTACCCGCTATGGACGAAGCCGCGTCTACTCTATTCGGTTCAAAATATTTTTCTGTTCTTGACTGTTTCTCCGGTTTTTTACAGGTTAGTATCAAAGAGGGTCACCGTGAACGTACAGCGTTCACAGTGCCGTCCGGTCATTACGAGTTCACGGGCTTGCCTTTCGGTTTAGCTAGCAGCCCCTCTAATTTTCAGAGGCTGATGGACACGGTCTTAAAAAACTTGGTTGGCACGGAGTTCTATATTTATTTGGACGATTGTGTTATTTCCTCTAGTACAGCAGAGGAGCATACTGGAAGGCTAAAGCACATTCTACAACGGTTCGACAAGGCTAACCTACAGTTACATCCAGGGAAATGCGTTATCGTGCAACCTAACTTTAAGTATTTAGGATTTGAGTTGTCTGATAAAGGCGTATCGGTCACGGCCGATAAGGTGGAAGCCATTAAAGGCTATCCTAAACCAAAGAACGCCAGAGACGTCAGAGCGTTTATAGGCCTAGCCTCGTTTTACCGTAGGTTTGTGCCTAACTTCGCCGAAACGACGAAGCCCCTGACAGCACTGACGCTCAAAAACCAGGAGTTCACTTGGGGCCAAAGTCAGCAGGAAGCGTTGGACAATCTGAAACTTAAACTCAGTACAACACCAGTACTAGCTTTTCCAGATTTTAGTCTTCCTTTTATCTTGACTACTGACGCCTCAAAATTAACTGTTGCTGCTGTCTTGTCTCAAGTTCAAAACGGAGTCCAGCGGCCCAATCGCATTTGCGAGCAGCCAAGAGAACAAGGCAGAACAATCCTACATGGCGTCAGAATCCGAGATGCTAGCGTTGGTTTGGGCGACCAAATTTTTTCGTTGTTACTTGTTTGGCCGCAAGTTCCTGGCCCGAACCGATCATTCTGCCCTCACTTATCTGTGTAACTTTCGGATCAGAACCAAAGACTCATGAGGTGGAGTATGCAATTGTCAGAGTTAGACTTCACATTTGAATATAGGGCCGGTAAGAAAATCCCGCACGTTGACGCATTGAGTCGTCACGTAGGTGCCGTTTTAAACGATAAAAAAGAGCGCAGAGTGGTCGTCCACGACGAGCAGGCAAAGGACAAGTTTTGTCAAAGCCTGAATCCAGGGACCTACCAGAGTAGGCGAGAGTTTTGTGGACCAGGAAGGCCTCATATACCGGCGTAGAAGTCAGGGCCGTCATCAGTTAGTGGTGCCGAAGTCATTAATTCATGGTGTGATAAGGGCAAATCACGACCCCTCTTACATAGCGCATCCAGGCACAAAAAGAACGCACAATGTGGTTGCGTTAAACTATTGGTGGCCAGGCATGCGCAGGACCATCGAAAACTATGTCCAGAAATGCGACTCCTGCCAAAGAAGGAAGGAGGATCGGCAGTTCACTGCGCCCCTAGGTTCTCCCGAGCTACCTGAGAGACCGTTTCAAATTACCTTAATGGACATTACCGGTCCCTATCCCCTGACACCGCGCCGTAATAAGTATCTAGTCACTTTTGTCGATCATTTTTCTAAGTATGCCGAAGCGTTTGCCATACCAGAACAGACGGCGGAAGTATGTGCACAAGTGTATGCTAGAGAGATCGTTACTCGTCATGGCACAGGTTCTGTCTTGGTTACCGATCAAGGCAGCGCTTTCATGTCCTCGTTTTAGCGAGACATGTAACTTGCTAGGGATTCAGAGGATTCACACCTTCAGTTATCATCCTGAGAGTAATGGGACGGCGGAGATGTGGCACCGGACCCTCCACAAAGGTCTCTCACACCTGGTAAAACACTCCCATACGGATTGGGACCTTCAGTTATCCTTCTTCCTCATGGGTTACAGAGCAATGCCACACACCACAAACCGGGTACAGCCCATTTTATTTGCTTCACGGGAGAGATGTCACTTCCCGGCAACGATAATTTGAAAGCCAAAGTTGCAACAAATGCTCGCGATATTGATCAGCGAATCGAAAGTTTAAAGGCTAGTTTGAGGTCAGCCTTTAGATCTGTAAAATGGGCGAAACAAAAGACTCACCAGAGAAACAAGAAATATCACGACCGTCGTGCAAAACACCGCGAATTTGAAGTAGGGGATTTGGTGTATCTATACCAACCGGCCAGAAGGCCCCGTCTTTCAGCTAAATTCTTTCGTCTTTGGACTGGACCGCATCAGGTTACAGCAAAAATTTGTAACTTAAATTGTGAAATACAGGATCGTAAGGCTAAAAGACAAATCGTTCACATAAACAGGTTAAAAGCTGTACACGGTTCATCGCTGTGGAGGCCTATTAATGAAGGAAATCGTTCTAGGAAACCTAGCAGTAAGTCACCTGTGACTATTGATAGCGGAGAGGAGGCTGAATTACTAGGCAGACCCATTCCGTTACTACAGGAGGTTCCAACAGGAGACCGCAGACCGCTTTTCCCGACCCCTGTTGTGCCTCAACTCGCACCACAAGTTCTGAACACCCCTGGATCTAAACAATCCGATCCTTCATATTTTCCGCCCACTACACCAAGTTCCAGAAGGGATATGCACCCGACGAGACCCCGACGAGGGCTAGGATTTTGCCACAAGAGGCTATGCATTCAGCCGAGCAAAATTAGGAACTAGTTTGACTTTTTTAAGACTAGTATTACATTACTTTAGGCAAATCGTTTGGTCTTGTTTTATTACTATTGCGTAGAACAACAGTGCAACATTGACAGGTCTTTATAAGTTTCGTATAGGTGTTTTAAATAGGTATGCTCAGGGTATTCAATTAGTGATAGTGTCCCGTTGAAGACAGCTGCACAACTCTCCACTCTGTATAGATAGTCGTTTTACCTTCGCGGTTGTCTATTGACATCTTTATAACTTACCAGTTGGATTACTATTACTTTGGTCTGGCAGTAGATCGGCGTGACTACACGCTCCTTACGGAAGCAGATCTGCAACTGTGTACTACAGGCAGCGTCACCATCTGTCCTGCAAAAATCCCGTTGTACCACTCACGTTTTAACGTGCGAAGGGAGTTTATCCTTCCAGAACTCAAATAGCTACAAACTGTGTCGCAAGAACTTGCGGCTCCATTACCAGACTCCAACTCTTCTACATCACGTGTCGAAGTGGGCGTACCACTTCCCGGAACCACGCCAGGTCACAATACGTTGCCCCCAGGAAAATGGCTGGACCTCACATATTGTGTCGCTCGGTGGAAGCGGTCTTATACACAGCGCGTCCACCTGCCACATAGCATCCCAGGAGATAAGGACGTTACCAGTCCTGAGTAAATCCATGGAGCTACCCCTCGACGCCCCACATCTGTATTTCCCGACGAAGTTCCCACAGTTGCGAGTCACGAAATAGCCAGGATTGAAGCAGCAATGCCTCCCGAAACTACTGGAGTTGACTATGTGAAAGCGCGACTAGTGACGCGACGACAGTCATTTGATGTCGACACGCTGCTCCACGTGCATCAGAAATCAGTGCACGCGGCACGAGAATCCTACTGGCTCCGACTGGCCACCATAGTAGCCTGCGTTACCACCGTCGTACTGCTCCTATACGTCTCCTTGCGTTCGTATTTCCGGCTCTTAATTTTGGGTTGTTTTCCAGCGAAATCCACACCCTCTCCTCTCCTGTCGCCGTACCTCGAGTTTCTCCCGTTCCCGACTCAGAACTCAAGCACGTTGAAATGGGAACTCGAAACAATGACCCTCAGGGACCAGTCACGTTCACCGCCTATGCACTGCCGAACGCACACCGCTAAACCCCGACATGAAGTCATCGCTACTTCTCTACCTATGGGCACACACGCTGTCTAAATCAAGACACTTTCACACATCGCGTCTTGCAGCACAACCGAAACGGCTGGCACAGCGATATTCCAGTGACGCACTGACCTTCACTATTCAGAAATTTAATTGTGCAGTTATGAGTTTAATACCTTTTGTATACTACGCTATTTTCATATGTTCTGTAGTTTTAAGGACTCTGTGTGTTTACTATCTCATGTTCATTACGGTATTTATAGTATAATTGTTGTAAGAAAATTCTCCCGAATTTTCGTTTAAGAAGAGGGAGATGTAATGACCATGGAAACACTTGCGTCATTTCATGTCATTGGTAACATACCGAGTCAGTACATGTCTGACGATCTGTCACACCTCCAAGGTTGTTCCGCAGCGGCGTTACAACAAAGGTTAATTTGGTCATACACTGAAGTATGCAAGTCTCAGCACTTTCTCCATTATAAATTATGGGGAGTAATTACTCGAAATCATTCCGGCCTGAACCATCCTTCCGGCCTAAGACCACCAGTATAGGCCACATCGTGACTCAGGCTTTGGTGCAATTCTGCGTAGCTGTTTCACCACAAATCCGACGGCAGCGCTCCTCGAAGTTACGCCAACAGACAGCACGAGATTAACGTACTCTTCATAGCTCTTGCTGTGTTCGGAGGTAAGTCAGGCTGAGACATCTGCCAGATCCACGGTTCAACTTGCACAACTAAATTACTTTTCTAAATTCCACCCCCTTTTCGCGTGACAGTACGGAGGTGTGACAGCTGTCGTATCTGTTCTGTTAGTGTTATATATTATCTCTTCTAGTCACTTTATTTAGATTATATCTCTATTTTTACAGTTTGTCGTTGTGTTGTCACTACCCTCCTTATGATCCCCGGTTCGATTCTCGCCAGGTTCGCTTGGCTGGTGGCGGCTACGTATTACCATTTCCCTTGTCCTCCTTTGGTTAACCACAATGCCTGTGTCAGGAGAGGCGGCGAGCGTTCCCACTCCTACCCAGGCACTACAATTGGTGGCACCGGTAGTTCTACAACTCCCGGGGCACTACTGACTACAGTATTATCGTTCCATGTAAAGTATTTATATATATACTTTTTTGCTGTGGCGCTGCGGCCCAACGCGGGTCATGCCCCCCTCATTCTTGAGGTTTCTATATCACACACAACGACGCACCACATTCGGTAGGACTCATCTGGACGAGTGATCAGCTCGTCGCAGAGACATCTAGCTGACAACACACAGCACTCACAACAGACAAACGCCCATGCCCCGTAGGATTCGAACCCGCGATCTCAGCAGGCGAGCGGCCGCAGACCTACGTCTTAGACTGCGCGGCCACTGGGACCGGCAAAGTATATATCGTATTTTATACTAATTCAGTTGAGACAATTCCAAAAAAATAATTTAGAATTTATACATACATAATTAACTTCGTAGTGTCAGTATGTTTTATACTCAAACAATTCTTTTTATATACAATTTACCTCCTAATTTATCCAGAAAATCTGAGGAAAAATATAAGGATTATTTGAGGCATTACTGACACGCGTAAATGTTAAGTTGCAACGCAATGGAAGAACAGTACTCACACTATAGTGTTAGAAAATTCTTTAAGTAAACGCTCATAAGGAAAACACTAACGTCTTCATGTCGGAATATTAAAAGTTTTAAGCATGAATTAAACAAATTTTTACACTCCCACGTTTTCGTGGTTCATGGTTACTGGATTGCTTAAGTATGCGTATCTAGAAAAGGTTATAACATATTCAGCGCCCGAAATATCGTAGCCGGTACAGCACCCCTCTCTGAACTGGAAGGTGTGAAGATTCAACGCCTGTGAAAAACAGATTTCCCATACCTGTCCGGAATGACCCCGAGGCCCACTTAGCCTTCTGTAAAATAGAAACAGTTTCTCTTTACCAGGGGTAAAGTGGCCGGGGCGTGGCTTTGAAAACACACCTACCGAGCGCGAAGTTATGATATGATAATTATTTTCTCCAACTGGGTTTCCACTCGGTGACAGTGATAGAGCTATATCTGTACACCCACCCACCACCCCTCTCCCACCCTGCCTTCATAGATGTTATTCTATTTGTTTAACTTTTTCGCAGTAAAACACCAAAATTGATAAGGGACAATTACATAAAGCAGTCAGTTACAAATGTACTTAACAGATGATAAGAATAGGGGAGGAACAAAAAGGCATTAGCACCATAAAACATCTGAAGAAATGGGTGGAAAATGATAGAAATTGTTGTCCCCAAAAGATGGTCCTAGATTACAGAGAACTGTAACAAAAACAAACAACGAAATTGAATTTCACCAGCAAATAAAGCCAAAACCCCAAACCCAACACATACACAATTATAATAAAATATGGTATTAAAAGTTAGTATAATGTATAATTGTACAAGAGGAAAAGACGTTTATCGAAGTAAAGAAAATTTAGGAATTTTAAGAGGCGTCTTCGTAGAAGACAGGATTTCAAGAATCAAATGAGCCCCGAGTGCAACACAACTATATTTTGTATCAAAGATGACAGCTACCAATAACACAAGCATGCGCAATGTACATAAACTCCATAAGGCAATTTTAGGGTTTACAGGTTCGTGCGTCATCATTCTTTCAACTGAATTAACCAACAAGATGCAGCAACGTCTCAAGTTATTTCTTGTCGTTTAAATACAGCTTAACATGTTTCGGGAATCCTCCTGCCCATCATCAGGAGCTACAATTGCAGTAGCAGTCTCTGGTTTACCGTCGAAGCTTGGTGATAGCAGTGCTGTAAGTCGTGGTCGGGCCGACTGGCCCGACCACGACCAAGAGCACTGCTATCACCAAGCTCCAAGATAAACCAGAGGCTGCTACTGCAGTTGTTGTGGCTCATGATGATGTGCATGAGGATTCCCGAAACATGTTGAGCTGTATTTAAACGACAAGTAATAAACTTGAGAAGTTGCTGTATATTGTTGGTTGACTCAGTTGAAAGAATCCACAAGGAAAATTTCTGCATATATTGTTATTTTCCTTGATGATTCTGTTCTTTTTCGCATAAAATTATGTTACGAAGTTACGTGTCAGAAATAGCAACAATATTAAAATCTCCATCAAGAAAACAGCGAGACAAGGACCAGTCTTAAGCGAAGCAGAATTTCAACTCTGAATATTGTCAATGCTGGGATTCTTCATGATTGTTAACATAACTTATCTTAAGTTCTGTCTGTTTGAATATGTCTGATTCATTAACTATCTACTTAAGTAAGAATACAGAAATATTTATTGAGCTCTTTTAGCTAACCTATCATTGTTGAACTCACTAATACACAAACAAGAACTTCAGATTTAGTGGCGTCTCGAAGGTATGTATTTTTCTAGCCTGATGTGTTGTTCACCTCTCTTCTCCTTCGGGTTAACGCCTTATTTCACCTTCTGCCGGAAGGATTACCTTTTCCGGGATACGGGTTACGCTCATTAAAGGAAGAATATTTGGTATATTCCATAAAATGTCACACACTGTTTCAGCTGAAGAATTTTCCTTTGTTGTTTTTGTTGTTGAGTGCTTGAGAATTTTCCAACTGATAATCTATTTATTGTAGAATAGGTAACTTCATATTCTTCTTGTCCTGTCATCTACATTGCAATTTCGACAGTAATTTGGAATATTTTATTAATACTAAACGATAATTCCCTTAAAAATAAGTATAAAAGTATAAATAAGTATAAAATGACCGCTTTCAATAGCGATCTGACTTTATCAATCACGAGTATGTAATAATGTTTTTAACAGACAGTTCTCAAAGTATTCCCTTGCTGGTCTTTCAGTTAACTTCGAAAGGTAAGATAGTACTGAGCAAAGATCAGTACGTTTTGTCTATTTGATTATTTAGAAGCAAGTGCTTCTACATTCTGCTGGCACAAACTCACCGTGAATTTCACAGAATCTGACAAAATTTTATTAGTTACCCAGGACTTATAAAAAATCCAAGTTTTGGTAAAACGTTTTTCGGATAAGGAAGGTGAGCTTCTGTCATTTTTCACCATACCGATCCTTAGTTTCGAGGTTTATTAATTTCTAAGCAGGCAGAATTCCTTAAAAAGGGCAAATACTTTCAGAGCAGTAGGAATTTTCTACCCAACTCTTGTAAGGTAATGGCATCTCAAATTTAAAATGTCAGTTGACGGAAGTCTGTCAAGCGTGGGATTTTAGTAGCCACGGTTGCGTAGTGTCAGGTTCAAGACCTAGAAATTCTGAGAGACAAGCTTAGTGCGTCAGCTGTTGTCATTTTAGAATAATTTCCTTTGCTGCTTTACCGGTTTGCAACTTGTACAGGGACAGGTACCAGAGACGCAATGCGCGTGTTTATAATTATTTACCAATTTTTAGAGAATTGGCGTGCGTGGACACGAACCATGCCAGGAAAACACGAACCATGCCTGCCAGGAAAATTTCTGCTACAACCAGCGCAAAATCTAGTCAGTCTCGTTTCGTTTTGTCCTTAGTCGGTCTCTTTCTAGCAGATAAATGAACACTGAAAAGTTGGTTTTTTTATACTTAGATGTTTGATTAAAGTCCTTGCGTGTGTTATCGGCATATTTTCAAACCCTTATATAACAGACAAATTTGGAAATACGTTCATAACTTTAACAGGTTCCGAACATGCGATCAAAGTCCTCAGACGTTCTGTACAGTATTCCCAGGGTCTGTGGTAACAGGTTATCGAGTAATTCCTCATATCAAGCACGTGCAGATAACAGGGCGTAGTAATGTAAACAATGGAAGATATTTATGGAAATGCATACAGCAGGCAGTTTCATGGGTTTCCGTACACAGTGGTCACATCTCTTCAAATCAGTTTGCGAATTGTTTGCATCAGGAAAAGTCCCAGTTCGAAGTCCGTATCTGTCACCCTAAAAAATTCTTGTTGGGTGCTCTGTGCCATTAATCGGACATGTGTCTCTGAGAAATGCGGCAAAAATTACTTTCAGAATCGAGACCCTCTATTACCAGCAGAGAGGCTTGTCACAAATAGCCGAACTGGTAATTTTCCAATTTATAATTCTGTTTCGGGCAACCTAGTTTCCGTGTTATGTGAAGTCAAATTTTCGCTGCTTGACAGACGTTTGTGATAGTGACACTTGTTGTTACTTTAACTAGTCCACAAAAAAGTCGGTTAAAGTCAGGTCAGAGTAGATTTGGATGGCAGAGACCTGTTTGCCTGTTTATCTGATCATCACGACGAGTTAAACCGCTGACCTACAGGCGAAATGAAAAGCAGAAATATCTAGGTGAGACCAGCCAAATAGTGTTCTGAAATTAGCTTGAATTCTGCAGAAATATGATGTTCGCGGGACACAGGTAATGCGCTTTCTTAAGGCGGTCACCCTCGATCTGGAAATCATTGAAGCAGAGGCACTGGTCGCTTCCTTTAGTAAATTCTAACACGAAAGCTTCCAGACTTATAAGTGATCAAATTACCCTTTAAAGATTTATCAAAAATTAACTAACATTTGTTTATAGGAATATATAAGAAACTTCAGCAATAACTGTACTTCTCTTTGCTCCTTCAGGGCAGGTTAAAGTGTGAACTTTATCTTCAAGAACCTTGATCAGAGAGCCGAGATATCGGACTACGTGTAGTGACTGGGCCACGCACTGGATGACCCAAGAGTCGTGATTTGTTTCCCCGCAGGGACAATTTTCTTATATTCTCCAAAGTGTGTCCAGAACGGATCTTGGGCTCATCCAGCCTCCTTATCCATAGACACGTGTGTCCATTTCGCCGAAAGTAAATCAACTGGCCTCCATCTACTGCCAAGGTTGCAATAATTCCACCATGTGCCTGCAGGCGTGCACAGGCAAATATTTGCTTTTCCTTAGTATTTGTGATTACTAAACTTTTTTAATACCGGTCAGTTAAATGTAGGGATTTAAGCGTGGTTAGAAGGCTGTACGGTTTGTTTCAATAATAAAACCAGCCACATTTATCTGCGAGCCATCTTCGCAACTTATCCTATATAACTACTTGTATAACACTTAATATGACGTGAAATGCTGGTTCAAAGGACCAAGCGCATAGTGGAAACCATGGCTCTCTAACCCCCGGACACTTTTGTCAAGAGTGTAAATATTACAGAAAGTTCACAATACTTTAAGCAGTTAGGTATAAGCTTATCACTTATTGTGGTGTGGCCTTTTGTCTTGAAAAGTGTGGAGGTCTAAACCGGGAAAAAGGATTAACTCGAACTGTTTAGTTATTGCTACTGAACTTGTCTTACCGACTATCAACGCCACGAAATAAGCACCAACATGAAATTAGCCTCAATGGTGCTCAGGTTTACCACACTGACCCAGCTAGCCTAATTTACTGCCCACGTGCCCTCTGCAGCTGCCTTGCCTCAAAACTAATATTAATAATGCTTGTATTATTACAAATTTTATTTGTTACTATTATTTCTGCTGCTGCTGCTACTGATGCTATTACTCCACCTGTAGGCAAAATGTGACTCATAGCACGTTTTATTTTTATAAACCTGAACGATTAATGGTTAAACTAACTGATGTTTTTTAAATATGTTTCGCTGACCGTGCATCCTAGTATAACCTTAGCCAATGACCAATCTCTTACACAAACTTTTCAAATACATTTATTACAATCCTCTACATGTTTCGAGCAATTTCTTGCTCATCCTCAGGAGGTCAAATTGTATTAATACAGCATCTGGTACCGTCACTCTCAGTAAGTGACCGTCCGGCGCACCGGACGGTCACTTGTATTTAAAAAGTCACATGTATTTAAAAAGTTTGTGCATCAAGTTGGTCATTGGCAGTAGTAACGGGCGGGGTCTGGTCGTACCATTTCTTAACTCGTTCTTTAGCTTCATTGGTGTAGGGGTGACGTTGGAGGTCAGGCTCTATCCATCTTGACCTTTACCCCTAGGTTGGGGATCGGCAGTTGCCCTTGTGTAGGGGACGGGTTGCTGGGTCTCGTTTGTGTAGACCCCGTATATAGAGTTGAAGTTACGCCCCTTGTACCACCTCGAAGAAGGCATTAAAGAAGAAAGTCGAAACAGGTATTTTTGTATGATGTAGTTATGCCCTAAGGTTCGGAACATGGTGTAACATAGGTGTAGGGGTGACGGTGGAGG
>Ga0268261_10001851_pt1 | contig 14884 bp, 6 predicted proteins | sample TergutNc150P1_FD_190353 | JGI IMG/M metagenome (GOLD analysis project Ga0268261, IMG submission 190353) | Nasutitermes corniger P1 segment gut microbial community from laboratory colony in Florida, USA - Nc150 P1 (SPAdes) (version 2) | ecosystem: Host-associated > Arthropoda: Insects > Digestive... | reverse complement strand
TGGTAATCCGGGTCGCAAATTATCCGGTTCGGCTTGGCCCTTCGGGTAAATTTGTCGATAATTCTACAAAACTAACTTGCCTTGAAACTACCGGTTATCGGATAAAGTACAATACAGTGTTTTGGCTTCTAGAACTTCATATTACACGTCGAAGGGTTTAGATGCAGGTACATGCTGTAAATAGTAACAAGCAAGAAAACGTACTTCGGCAACTAAGCAGAAATTACTCCTTCAAGTTAATCTGTAAGTCAAACATTTTCGCACTTTAACTGTGTAGTGCAGGATATTAATGGACTTATGTGAAATTATATAGAATTAATCAATATTTCATTTATATAACGTTATAATTTAAATGTTAAATTCAAATTGTAAAGACATATTTTTATGCGGAAACAACGATCACTTTGCCTAGCTGCCGCTTATTCAGCTGAACCAGCAGTTCAGTACACTCTATGGTATGTAACAACTGGCAAAGTTACGTGCAAAGTTTAATGCTCTAACTAGAATGTATGACGTAAATAACTCGCCAATATATAATTCAAAATTGCCACGAAATCATGCTCACTCTCGAACTCATCGGCTCGCTGAACTGTTAAACATTTCGATCGACGTTTCGTGCCTATTAGAAGAAAGATTACAAAGTGCTAACCTGCAAAGTTCTCTTGTTCTGCGATGATAATTTACATAGTACTATTTCTGCTAATCAAAGGTAAGTTGCACTGACTGCAACCAAATTAATTTTATACCGAGTGAAGCGAGTTTTCGGCAAATAAATTTATAATTTAGTTTCGGACTCTCTTCGAAAGCAATTTAAAGGCAAGTCAATCATTTGGTTAGTAAAGTTTTAATTCATTTATTTGAGATAATTGAAAATGGTATATAATTATTTAAATTCTCTTTGTAAATTCTATGTATATATAGTCAGTAGAATAGAACGTTAGTCAAGAGTACTATATGTTATTCGACTGAGTTGATCCCCTAGTTCTCAAAACTCTAGTATATTGAAATCCTTGCATTTCTGGTGGCGGCTACCTCTTATTTCACACTGCACGATACCACACGGCATTGTAGAAATTCCAAATTAGTGTCTACAAGGTGATACACATTAGTTCCACGTCATCACCTGGTTTGGGCGCTACAAATGTACTACATCTTTGTATGGACTACATTTTTTCCCCAATTGTCAAATAAATATAAGGTATTATGTATCTATGTTTTATTTGTACGTAAATAAATATGTAGCCTAAAACAGCCGTTTGCAGAATTTTTTTCACTTCAAACTGCAAATGTAGCCTATGTTCAAAGAAAACACAATTATCCGCATTTTCTGCACATCAGGATGGCTCGCCGTCCTAATTAATCCGGATAAGTGGAGATCTACATTTCATACACGCGCGCGCGCGCGCGCGCGCACACACACACACACACACACACACACACACACACACACACACACACACACACAAAGGGAATGAGCAAAATACTGAGATTACTGAGACATTACTTAAACCGGTAACATGACATTCCTCACTTCCTGTCGCCTCGATCGCGTATCGTTTGAAACTCAGTCCACTGACTGCCCCGTCTACATGCGAGTTATCGCAGACATGTCTGTGTAGGCAGTCTGTTGCAATGAACACACCGGAACTTGTAAACTTTCTGTATCACACACGATAAACACACTTCCTACATGTAGCAGTGAAGTTTGTGAACTGGTGGTACCGTCATTGGCTGTATGCTAAATACATACACCCCGCATTTGTTCTGTTCTTCGTTAACTGTGAGATTAACACGTAGTGCACAGAGCAGACAAAGCAGTATCACCTACAAAGTCCCATTACACTCTGTTCGTCATTGTGCTTCTTTCACAGCATAGCCGACCCGTTTTCTTGTTCTGTTAACAACGTTTCAAGTTCTGACATCATTTTTGAGCATTTGTCTGATAAAGACATAGGTCTAATTTATGCTTTTGTAAAGGCAGAAAGTTTAACACCCCACGCCGCAAACACTGTGTTTTTAATGATAGAATAACAAGCAACGGGCTGTGACCTTCCCGTTCGCCTGACCTCAACAGTGCAATTTTCACTACAGGGGCATGTTACACATTCATGTAAAGCTCACTGCACTTCAGACAACCCAAAGCAATTGTGAGTGTGCTGTCTTCGATTTTACGAGGAGAAGTTACAAGTGCAATTAACGTATCTATTAGTTGTGACGCGGTTATGTGAGCCGAAAGACCGCACCGTCAGCAAGCACCTTCTTCAAATACCACAACTACAGCACACTGAACTAAAATACGTAAACGTCGAATCACGGCAATAAGCAACAGCGGCTGGAAGTGAAGAACGATATGGGTCAAATAAAACAATGACCCTATATAAGTAACCAGAATTTCGGTTCCAATCAGTGTAAGGTTGCAATTGCTTTTCACACACTAAACAGTCGTGTGTAGCTAAAACAGTGTCGCACTGGCTGTCAGTCTTACAAAAACTTATGAGCCAAAGTTTATGTAATTGGGAACAAAACAAGAACTTCAGAAACCCTGCAGCTTCTGTACTTTCAGCGCGTCACAACATACAAGAGACAGACAGCCTTCACTTCCGTATCACTACCGAAGTGCTCGTTCCCATGGCTACCGCGGCATTACAAAAGTAGGACATGGCTAATCTTTACTCTGTTGTTACGAAAACGCTGTAATTTTGGAAACCGGAAATAAGAAGTAAGACAGTTTAGCATCTTACTTGTTGAAGATACCTAAGCTAAATTAATACAATGTACAATTTTAAGACAGTTATTAAAAGTAACTCGACGCACAAGAATCGCATCAAATTATGTATGTAAACGGTCTTGAGAAAGATTTGTTCCGAAGATAGCACTTTTTGTGAGAAAAGCACTGTAAAGTGTAAAATAAGACGTCGGGAATCGCCATTTATCGCAAGATGGGAGCAACACAATCTTTCTAAACGTCGAATAATACTCGTCTAAAGATACGGCGTCACATGCCATTAGACGAACAAGCATAGAAAACAATTTATACAAAACACCATGGTCTCCTTGGTAAGTGTAATTAATTAACTGCAAGTGGCAACGTTCCTCCTAAGTAATTAATATCCAGTCAGCTACTCAGGTCACAAATTCCCGCCACTGAGATCAATTTGGCCTAACAGATCATGTAATAATATCAACATCATATTACGCTGTTTTCTACAGACAATAAAACTGGAAAGACAGATGAATATCTCCAAGCGCTACAGAACTTGACGCCAAGGAAACTATACGAAAGTTTATTCCGTGTCTTCTGAAAGTGGGTGTACAGGTGTAGCCGAGCGACGATCATGTAGGCAGTGACAAGGTGTGGACCGTAACAGTACTTCGTGGTGCTTCGAAGACTAGGAAAAATTTCTCGTGCCCAGCACAGCGCTACAGCCAGCAACACGTTTCACTAAGATACGGCTAAGTAATTTACACTCGGCTCGTACCGGGCAGTAAACACACTCCGTCTCAGTTATAAGAATACAGGCAATGTACGTATAACGCAACATTAAGGTGCGTTCGTTCAACCATTGTTGCAAGGGAAAAGCAATAAGCATTACACAGCCTGTGTCTGCATTTGTAGCCCTAGGCATCAAGCATGGTATGCGCATGCGTCATACTGTCATCTGTGGCCTGTCCCGCTCTAAATCATTTTTCCACACTATCTCATAAATGGCAGGATTGTCGAAAAAAGTAATTGAATATAAAATGTGTGTTTCGATTTTCTCTACAAATTTTGTCTCAAAACATTTTTCATTCTAAGAAGAAATGAACGAGATATGATCAAAAGCGTATATTGGTCTTCATGTAAAGTACCCTTTATTCTTGCCCGATTTTAACGAAATTTCAGTATTCTCGACACTTTTTAGAAAAATACAAACAATCAACACCCATACAAGACAAATGAATGCACTGTGTGGGCAGTACGCAGCGTTGTGTCTCTCTGAACGTCAAATCCGATTGGTACGTACACAGAGCAACGACACGGCTTTGAAGGGTCAAAGCGTCCAAGTACTGCTCGGAATGTACATAAACGGTTCAGTGGCGTACTGCCTGTCATGAGGTTCTTGCAGTGTTGGTAATCCTTCAAAGAGTGACACAGTGACACCTACGGCAGTGGCTCCTGAACGTCGAAACTTCAGATCGTCTCTACATGCAATAAAGCCCCCAAATTTAAAAACATGTCGTGAAGGGCCACACCGACTTCCGTCACTGCAGTGTGGCCTAATTAAAAGTAAAAAGTATTATTAAATGTAATACTGTACATTAATCAATCCTTGTAGATTATCCGTCACACCACACATAGTAACAACTTGTGCATGTCCACAGTACATAAATCGACTGCGTCCGCTGTGGTGTTTGATGGTCATCAATACAGAAGGAATTCATTATTTCAAATTGCTACAGGCTACACAAATGGGCCGGGATAGCTCAGTCGGTACAGCGACTTGCTACGGGCTGGACGGTCCGGGGATCGAATCCCGGTGAGGGCGAGATTTTCCGCACCTTCCAGACCGGCCCTGCGGCCCACCCAGCCTCCTATACAATGGGTACCGGGTCTTTCCCGTGGGTAAAGCGGCCGGGGCGTGGCGTTGACCACCCACACCCATCCAGCGCCGAGGTTAAGTAAAGAGTAGAGCTATACCTCTACTCCCCCTTGGGGCCTTCGTGGCCTGTTCTAGGGTGAAGTTTACCTTTACCTTACAGGTTACACACTACATCCAGTCCCAATACCTGTTCTCACAAGTGTCACTGTCGATGTGTGTCCACACACTCTGTGCACAGCGCTGCGATCGCAGTACTTCCGTCCCACGAACCTTCTTAAGTCAGAGGCCGGTTGTTAAACATTACAGAATTTGATCGCTCTCCTTGAACAGTAACTCTGCGTACCAGCCTGAAGGTGACAGGGCTGTACCGGAAGGTGCAGTAGCACGTACTGGCGTATCATAGCAACAAAGCTGTACGAGTACTTCACTGCAATAAGGTATCAGACAGACTAAACTCAAATTGACGCACTCAAATTTGTAACACGTCCTGACGCTGTGTCCCTACACGTAAATACGACAGTCGCTTACAATGACGAAACACACTCCCGTCTGCTACCCCTGGAACGCGACACACGGACTAGTCAGCCCTCACAAACAGCAGAAGACCTACTAAAACTGGTCATTGTGAACTAGACACACACTGTACGTATAACATAACACTGAGGTGCGTTCGTGCAACCATTGTTGCAGTGGAAAAGCCGCAAGTATTACATATTGCGAGTGAGTGAGTGTGTGTGTGTGTGTGTGTGTGTGTGTAGCCTTCGTCAACCAGCATGAAATGCGCATGCGCCAAATTGTCATCTGTGGACTGCCCCGATCTACAATATTTTTCCACATAATCTCATAAACGGCACGATCTCCGAAAAAAAAGAAATTGAACATAAAATGTGTTTTGATTTCCTCTACAACTTTTGTCCGAAATATTTCTCATTCTAAGAAGAACTGAGTGACATACGATAAAAAAAGTCTAGTGGTCTTCAGGTAAAGTCCCCTTTATTCTTGTTTGATTTTAATGAAACTTGAATTTCCTCCAGGTTTTTTTTTCGAAAAATACTAAAATATCAAATTTCATGAAAATCAGTCCAGTGGGTGCCGAGCGCTTCTATGTGGACAGACGGTAGGACGGACGGACACGACGAAGCTAATAGTAGCTTTTCGCAATTTTGCAAACGCGCCTAAAAACGTAAGAGGCAAGCTAGTGTCGCCCTCACGTGGCGGGCGAAATGAGGAAGTTAAGTGTAAAGACGGACAAGGGTATACGCTGCGAAATAGAGCAGAGGCACAGTCTGTACAGTTTCTCGTGCTTAGTTCACTTACACGATTGCTACAGCACAGTCACTATGACAACGTAACAAGAGTCGTGACCCATCACGAATTCTAAAACTCCTGATTACTTTAGAAATTAATCGGCAGCTTTGTATACACGTGCTTAGCAAACACAGTCTTTGGTTTATAACCAGCACGTTAAAGTTCTCCCTACAAAATCAACAGTATTGGCACGCTTGTAGCCTTTTGCCTTCGTTCTCATAGCAAACAAGATATATCCAACTATCCAGATATATCTGTCGCTGTTTTCCTCGGTTTCTCTAATCAGCAGTGTTACAGTACCTTCCAACACACAAGTACAGCCTCTTCCTACACCACTCCAGGCTCAATATGCATCATCTGGCCATTTAATTGAAGTTGCAAAATACATAAATTCAGCAGCTGATGTGATGTGACACGGTGAAGCAAGTTTCGCACGGAAAAGAGTAAGTTAAGCAGGGAGACGATTTAACAGTTCAACCCACACATTAATATTCAGGACAATAATTACGACTAATATGAAAATATAATACAATGTTTTTAAAGTTATTGTTAGATTCCATCCCTTCACAAGTAAACCTCACAATGAAATACGATTATACTCTCATTCGTTGATGAACTCTGAAACAAAAGCCAGAGTAAGGTTTTACACTACTTAGATGGCGTTATCTTCGTATTCTACTTGTAAGTATGACTTACGAACTTGATCCGCAATTTAATGAAACCAATCTTAAGTTGATTCGTTCGGTTCTGGCGTAAATATTAATAATAAACCAACGAATGTCCGTCGAACACAGCTTACGCTTATAATAAGATATAAATCCAGCTATTTCACTATTACATTCTTATGTGCAGTCTGATGATGGCTGCTTGTAGCCGAAACACGTAACTGGATGTATATTTAAATATAAGTTGTGCTCGACGGTCGTTGGTTGGTTGGTTGGTTGGTTGACTGTTAATAATGAGACCAAGTGAGCTGACTCAGCACAGCAGGACCAGACAATACTCGTAACTTTCAGCATAGTACGATTATTTCTGTAAAGCAGCTGGCGTTAAGACGGCGCGCCTGGGCTTATGTCACGACAGTCAAGGTCATGAAGTGGCTTTCTTCTGCTTCTGCTTACGTAGCAACTATAATCACGTGAACGATACACGGGGAGGGCAATGTCTAAGACTGAAAAAATGCTCTCTCTCTCTCTCTGTCGTTACAGTGACAACTACTGTTGCTCGTCCTGTCATTCGTAATCTGTACTTGTGTGGGCAGATGGTGACACTCGCGCTGAAGGTCGTAATGGAGAAAGACAGAGACTTCATGGAAATAACCTTATTATACAGAAGAGTCAAATTAATGTGGCATTAAGTTCGGTTAGTGATGGACTTCAAGCTCGTTGAGGAGGTACCCAGAAGAGTACGGTAAGAGGAACGGGGCAAGAAGTAACAGAGACCGAGAAGAGGAGAGTACGATAAAGAAGGCAGACTTATGAGGTGGGAAAAGGAGGGGAAACCAGTTCTGTTTTCAGCCACTTAAACTGTAGGAGCATTAGAGCAGTACGCCGTGCAGAGGTACATATTGTCGCATAAATAACACACCGAAAAATGCACAGTAGTTTTGCGGTCTGTGCTTCACTGCCCACGACTGCACAGCAGAGCGTTATATGCAACAGGCACAGACAAATTTAAATTATTACACGGCGCACTTCGGTGTCTTTCAACACGAGACACTTTTTTTACATGGTTTATTTTATCTGACAACTATCTTTTGCCATTCCCATTGATATTCGGCCATGCGGGCTGTTATAATGCGATAAACAAGCTGAGAGGAAGTGACAACCGAGAGTTGTCAGATAAAATAACAACTCTATTACTACAGGATGGAGTCAAAGTACAGTAACACTGGAACTCGTGCTATTTCTACACAGATATTCTGAACAACTGTCAAACAAGTATTCTCAAATGTATGAATTCCAGGCAGGAAAAGTCGGTGCACATAATTTACAAGAATGCCAAACTGTGGCTTCGTCTGCCACACAAACGGACGAGGGTGTTTGAGACGAGGGTTCTATGGAGATGATTAGGCTGTGCGATTGTTCATTTGGTCGAAAATTATGCTAACATTAAACCAACGATAACAATAACGGGGCGAAAAAGACGAATGTGAAAATGAGAAATTCCTGCGTTTTATCCGGATACTTCGAAGGACAAAAACCTTGTGAAAGAGTGGAAGATCTAGGCATAGATGGGAGGACAAACAAATGAGGTGTGAAGCTGTGGACTGGATCCATGTTATTCAGGGGAGACGTCATTTGGGGGCTGTTGGCGTCAGGGTCAGGTCCCAGTCTGATCGTGTGACAGGGACGTCACGTGACCCGGGTTTACGTTGGCCAGGTAATAAGCTAGCCTCTTCAGAGACAGGAATAACCCTGATCTGATTAGCGCCCTCTGAAGCCTCTGAAAACCACATTACATAATCCTTCCCGCTGGGATTGTAGTGGCTACTCTCTGTCCCACGAAACAGACACTCTCGGCGCACAGGGGGGTCAATGACAGGTCCCTGAACCGGCCACCGTGCACGAAACAAACTTCTGACACGAGAATAAATGCAAATCAAAGGCATGTTTTATGACTTCATCTTTCACCCACATACGTTCTTCACCAAAGCAACTTAACTGCGATTATCAGACGGCCGAAGTAAATGGCAGGCCAACCGGGCAGCTGCCCAGGGCGCTACGACGTCACGGGAATAATCGGCGATCCAATGCCAGTAAACTCTGGTTTCCAAAAGCTAAGAAATTTTTTTTCGGAAAATTGTCCGCATTTTGCTTCGCCAGCCCCGTCCAAAGTCGATCAAGTTTAAAGATTATCAGTTTCAGGGTGATAAATTAGTAGCAAGCCCGGGGCGCCCACGTGTCTTGGGTCGGTCCTGGATACCAGCAAGTACGTGCATTCTGGTTGTTCCAGCAGCGCTAATGTAGCTAACGCTATGTCCCCCACAAGGCCCTAAAGTTATTTTCGACATCTTGTGCCGGATATTCTTCCCCAGTCATGAATGTACATGGCTACCAGTGCGAGTTTCCGGACTTTCTGGTGTGTTTTGATTTGTCGCCGGGCGAGTAGATACCGACGTTTCGAAGATCGTGTTGTACTCATCTTCAGGGTCACACAGTCCAAGAAAAGTGCTGCTTGAACCCCACAGTGGAGGCACTACGGCCCTTCGACAGGTCCAGCGATACGATATCATTATATACCGGAAAATTTGGTATCTTTAGTATGCAGTTACCGACGCATTTTCATCTGGTCTAATGTACACTCACGAGACACAACGAACCGGTGTTTGATGTAAGTGCACTGAAATGACTTGGCCTGACATGATGGACATTCACACGGGAGCAAACCACACTTTGTCCTAGCACAACGAACACTCGCGGCGAACGATACAACGTGTGTTACACAACGCCTGAGTGTTTCCTCTATAATAAACAACTAAACACAATAGACAGATCTTGCTTACTTTTATAACGCAGACATCAGGAGGGTCAGTTTTACGAATATTCGTTTCAATCCAGAATGGACATGTAAAATTCGTGACTGTAATTACTCTTCTCCTCAAGATGTTTAACCCCTCAGAGCCCAGTGGTACGTACTACCAAACGTAACTTAAAAAAAATTCTACATTCTGCCCGGACATTTAAGTGTTTTTTAATGGATCTCAGAAGAAACAGCGATTATTCCCTATGCAGTTTTACATGACTGGTTTTAGGGCCAAGAAGGAGTATGTTTATCGTGCGGTCTGGACTGCATCCTTCATTATAAGAAAGGTTAAACCAGCTTTCCTGTCGCCCTTCACATGCCACCATCTACCAACAATGTCGTATGCTTCTTCGACCTTTTGTTTAGTCACGTTTTATCCTTCAACACATTCCTTTGTTCATGACAATATATATATATATATATATATATATGTGTGTGTATGTGTGTGTGTGCGTGCGTGCGTGCGCGCGCGCGCTTGGCGCGGGTTTTTTTGTAATCTGACGCAGGGAATGATAATGCGAGTTAAACGGTAAAGTAATCCCATTACAGGCCTGGACAGACCTAAGGGTTCCAGGAGGTTGAGGCTCTTAGACTGCATGACACTCGGCACACGAAGGATAAGGTTGTCAGCCCTATGCATCGGCCGCCTATAACCGCCAGAAAATATTCCTAGTACTCATTTCCGTCAGAGGCTGAGGCCACAGTGCGGCCGGAAGGATTATGTCAATGAAAAATTACAATTACACCATCGGGAATAGAACCCGCGACTTCCGGCTTGCAGCATCGTGCCCGTTATGTAAAGGTACAAGATAAAATTTCCCTTGTGCCAAAATACGTAGATGTACTGGAGATGAAAGTAAGCATTCCCAGCATAGTCTCGAGGTTCCGGCCGCTTTATGACAGGGGGCAGGACCTCCAATTGTGACTGAGTGGGCCACAGAACCGGAACGAACAGGGGAAGTATGAGTGCGTCCTGCGGTCAAGAAATTGTATCGGTTGTGTTCCAACTGACGTGTGTCACTTACAGAAGTGGCAAGTGGCATCGTAAATGCAAGCAATAAGGAACTACAAGTGTGTGTTTGGTAGAAATCTATACGACACTGATGACACAAATTCGATTCTTGAAATCAGGTTAACGCTATACTGTCCACTTTTTGAGGAAATTATGTCCTCCTTTTTGAATGTATCTGATTTTTTAAATCTTCGTGTAGTGACACTTCTCATTTTGATGTAGGTTTCATTCTGTATTTTTTGCAGTGCAGATACAAGAACGAAAATTTTAAGATGCGCACTGTAAAATACTGCATTGAAGTGGGCATGGAACAACTCACATGCGTTTATGGTCGTCAGTGATGATGCAGTACATTCGGACCACACAGCAGAGGAAAAAGTGAAGTCTGCATCAATATAATGTAGTGCCTCTCGAGATGACGGTACAGAAACAATACGTCCTACTGGCGAAGACCCTGCAATTAATACAATGGGGGGTTCTGTAGTTTCACCTTACAGGGGTTAAATCTGGGGTAGTGCTGCCACCAGACAGATTTTGACAAAACAGGGTAGTAGAGATCTATCAAACTACTATTTCAATAACTCAGCAATCAATGCAACTCGTCAAGGATTTAAGGATATCACAACTAAATCGTCATGTAAATGTCAACTACACTGTTAAGGAATAATTAGCTAATTAGTTTAATCTATTAATAATAATGGGGTTCCAAAACAATAATTTACACATATATCATAATATAAAAGGGATCTTTCAAATTTAGTTGTTACACAAACAACTGATTTGCCTTTCTCTATGCAACCAGTGCAGTTTGGAATTTAGAATTTGAAATAATTTATCTAAATCGTTATTAGCCGAAAGTGCTCAACTCGTGTGGGGATAACGTCGCAAAGTTTTCTAAATGCATTCAACGCAACTCACCCTGAACTAACAGAAGTCGTAGGTGTCCAAAACACATAATAAAACTTCTTCTGGTATCGAAGTCAGAACTTTTCTCCACAATATTGTAGGCAGTTCAGAACGTGGATATGACGAATACTAATGACGAGAATGAGGACCATAACCTAGTTGCGAAGGGTTTTACAGAGAAAGGCAGTTGAGTCGTACATATTTTCAAGTACAGTAAACTGTTAGTTACGTTGTACAGCAAGAGGTCAAGCACTCTATCAGGGTAATGTACAAAGAAATCAGCTTGTCTTAATCGTACATATTTAACAGAGTGTTGAACTGATAATTAAGCTTTCTTACAGTTAACTTGCAGTAACTCTAAGTACGACTAAAAGTTTCAGACTTACAATTTCTACATGTAAATCGGTCATACATTACAATAATTTTCTAGCAGGTAGTCGCAAAACTGTTCCACTCGCTTGTCTTTCGGAAAAATGGATAAACATTCCAAAGCAAAACAGTCGCAGACTTCCGCCGGTGGGATAAGCGGCAGTCCGAATATTTTCTTCAAGAACTGACTTACCTCAGAGTCTTTCTTTCCATACTGCTTGCTGAGTCCCAAAGATTGCATTTTCCGCCACCAGCTCTGTCCTAAATGGAAACGACATGCTTTAACTTCCAAGCCTGGCCACACTGTTGTCACTGCGTTGTAAATGGCAGTTTCGAAGTCAGCATAAACAATTGTTGGAAAAACATTCACATCAAGTTCTGCAGCCTCTGATACCGTATGGCTGATACATCCTCATAGGACGTTGGATGTTTATTGGCCGGTAAGAAAAATGCAAGTTGCACATAGTGAGTCCATGAATTGTAAATAGATGGTGGAAAAACTTCGGTGCTGAGTTGAATGTCCCATCAACGTAAAGCCCATCAATGGAGCTAAAAACTGTAAATTGTTTTTGCAAGAAAATATTACAACAGTTTTTTCCAAGTCATTAACAAACAAGTTCCGTCGAACTTGTTCACACTTGTACAGCACTTAATGCTTCATGAGTTTCCTCAATATCTGTTGGGAGAGGAAACGGTTGGGAGGAGCATGCTTTATGCATGTTCCTGCAATGTTCTTCATGTCTTTATAAGTCAGAGTATCCAAGAACTGGCTTCGTAGTTCTTTGTGTATCAGTTTGCGCGGTCTTTCGCACAAGTCCTCCACTGCTTTCCTTTTGACATAATTATTTAATATTTGTAGGTTTAAGCAGGCTTCACTGTCTGCATCATGGTTGTGCATCACATTCCCCCGCCGAAAATCTCTGGACTCTCATTGGATTTTATGTAGCACTTACATTTTTTTTTTTGTTAGTAAAACACCATCGTTCCATTTTGTCAGCAATTTTTTTTTGGAAACGAAACTTGGGGAAGCCCTGAATGACAAGGAGATCTACCTAACAAGTGACCGCGAGACGCAATTAGTACTTTGACCCTAAACAGCCCGGGACGCAACTGATACACAGCCGTTATCTGAAAAGTGACAGCGGGACGCAACTAGTAAACCCCGGAAAGGATCTGGCGGCAAAAAGAAGAGCTGGGGCTACAGAACGGTAGACAGACAGAGAGAGCGAGAGAGAGAGAAACAGTCACTTCAACATCCGAAAACGGACATGAAAATGCTTCAAATATCTCCTGGGGGTAAAGGCGGCCGGCGCGTGGGGCTCACAACTTTACCACCGGCATGTGCCGATTGTCTAGAAATCCTGGAAGCCTCAACCTCCTGGAGCCCTAAGGGCCTTTCCAGGCCTTTGATGGGACAGCTCCATTTTAAAATTTCTGCAACATGTTTCGATTAATACAAATCATCAGAAAACATTGGCAGCGCATGACTTAACACTGCCAAGGCTATACAATTACTGCATAGTTTTTATGTTACACTGCTGTTACTTGTGTCCTGACACTGTCATTTAATGACACATAACTGACTTTGATGACGATAATCTATCCTGACCGTAATATATGTACTCGCATACTCAATGACATACTAAACTAACGCCCGTACAGCGGCGGCATTTTTCTTACAGATTAAGTCAAGAGCATTGCTTTGATTAAATGCTGGCTGTCGATATAGAGTGGGCCATAGGTGGGATGATACTGACTGGGGACAGCGGAAGCACTGCGACAGAAACCTGTCCCAGTGCCACTCTGTCCACCACAAATGCCATATAAATGACCTGAAACGACGCCGCGCCTCCACGGCGAGGGACCGACACCGACGAACAACCTGCGCCAAGGCGCGGTCAAATATTAACATTCGATCCACGTCATTTTCCTACCTCACATAAAACACTGTGCGTCCACCAAAAGGCCCGTCGGTTCATGTCGCATATGGACTTACTTCAGAACAGTAACGTGTGTGTCGTCGTGAAAATAAGAAACGTAGCGGTCCACACACACACAGCATTCCAACAGCAATTTCTTCTCGCTCTGCTCTCTACGCAAGCAGACGGCGATCACATGGAACACACAAATGCACACTGATTTTGGCGAAAGGGCACAGTCAACGTTAGAGCAGTGGAACGTGTATTAACCAATGGACTTCAAGCGGTTAAATGCACAGACCCGGGGACGTCACGTAACTTCTTTTCTTCTTAATATCGTTACCTACCTGAATGTGGGCTGGGATAACTCAGGCGATATAGCGACTCGCTACGGGCCGGACGGTCTGGAGATGAAAGTCCGGTGGGAGCCATACTTTCCGCAACCGTCCAGACCGGACCCGGGGCTCATCACCCAGGTCCTTGTGCTCCGTAATACGGTGCAATGCGAATGTCCGTTCTTATTTTAAATAATAAACACAGAGGACTAAAAGCACTCTCAGTGTATCTGAGGATACAGCTTTACTGGTTTACTTATTTACTTGTTTGTTTATTCTAAGTAAGTTCATGGCACTTTCAAAAGCATCGATTTACATGATATTACCGAGATGTGAATGGGTAAGGATATAGAAGGGAGAGTCCGTGTTCGGACTTGGAAGGTTTTGCCTCAGAATTTGCCTGTAGGAAATGGCGAAAACCACGCACTCAGTCATAATGATTGGCCTGCGGGCCAATACTGGAACACAGAACTTTCCGGAAGTGTGGCCCTCCTGAAACTGATTGGGAAGTTCGATCAAGCAAACGTCTGGTAGCTGGCCAATTATACTTAAATAAAAGAATAGGTGGGTGCTTACACAAAAGGATACCAGCCTACGTGTGCAAACGTGCGGTGAATACATCAGTGTTAAGTACCAGTTTCGCAGAACGCGAGACCTGCTGCGTTTGTAGTGATTAATGCGCCGGTTAGGTCGCAATGTCAACGTAAACACCACAGAAAATCCGCGGTATTTCCTGGACAGTGGTTCACACAGCCAGTGCAAAATAAGGCAATGTTACGCAAACCACTCTTCATGGTATTGAACACCACGGCTTCCAACGCTGCCCACCCTTGAGGAGCTACTGGTCTCCCATCGGGTGCCTCCCCAGGTGGCGGATAGGGGAAAGCTCGCCAGATATGGAGGGTACCGGGGAAATAAAATACCCGGGGC
>Ga0268261_10001850_pt1 | contig 14886 bp, 12 predicted proteins | sample TergutNc150P1_FD_190353 | JGI IMG/M metagenome (GOLD analysis project Ga0268261, IMG submission 190353) | Nasutitermes corniger P1 segment gut microbial community from laboratory colony in Florida, USA - Nc150 P1 (SPAdes) (version 2) | ecosystem: Host-associated > Arthropoda: Insects >... | reverse complement strand
GGGGGGGGGGTGAATTACATAAAAGAATATTTAGAATACAAAAAAGGGTGATTAGGTCAATGGTTGGAGTAAGTTCAAGAACATCTTGTATAGACAATTGTTTAAAGAATTAAATATTCTAATGTTGGCTTCTTTATATATATTGAAAGTGACTTGTTTTTTAAGGAAAAAACTGTCAATCTCTAGAGCAAAATTCTAAGGTTCATAAATAAAATACACGAAGAAAGATGGATATCCATGTTAAACTGCATAAAACTGAAACATACAAAAAGAGTGTAATAAATATGGGCACTAAAGTATATAATCTGCCTGGATTTATAAAAGAAACAGATGATTATAAGGCCTTTAAGAAAAAGTTAAAACTATTCCTTCTTCTTCACACTTATTACTCAGTAGAAGAATTTGTATCTTCCTAGCGATTTACCTATGATATTTGACTTTTAATCATACAAAATATAAATGGTCAGTTTTATGTGGAATTATTTGTTGAATACTATTTAAGAGGCTTTAGAAAGTATCTCATATGTGTTCAAAATATATTACAGACTGATGAGTCTACTATCATATGTATGAAATTTGGACTAAATAAAAATATAATACAATACAATACTCTCCACTCATGCAGTTTATAACCTAACCACAGTATTGACTGAGCTACTCAGTTCTCTATGGGTGGCAGTAAATATAAATAAATAAATAATAAATACATATATATAAAATACATGATTTCTCAGGAATAAATGTGAAACCACTTGCAACAATAATTTAGTACAAGAAGAATCACCAGTGTGTACCACAGCAGTCAACATGCAAAGCCACAAATATTCAATTATTAATATTTGCATGCTGGCAAACTGTGTCTTACATGGCAGTTTATAGAGACAGATAAGTTACTTTATTTTTACAACAGTTTGCATTTCCCACTGCCCAGTTACCTTTTTCTCCAATATCTCAACTAGGTAGTGAAGTAAGGTGGTACCCTTCGCTGCACTGGACTTGGTGTCTGCGAGACGGTTTAGCGAAGTTAGCCTGAAGCCAGATGCATTACCACGAGCTCCCCTGTTCATGTAATTACCCACTGCTAACACCAATTCTAGCAGACGACGCAGACGACGTGAACGGGCCACTTCCCGCGATGCTTCCATTACAGATTTGATGCGTGGCTGTACCTCCCCAACCCACACACTAAACCTCTTTTTGTAATGTAAGCTCTGCAGTCGCTGCTCATAATGTGGAATCCTAGCAAAGGAGAGAACTAAATTAGTCAGTAAAGACCTGTATAGACAGAAAACCATAAGAGTGAGAATATGAAATGAAATAATAAGAGATAATGTTGAGAAAAATAAACTGGAAGATAAATTTATAAATGACAGAATAAAAAGGTATGGGCACATTTCAAGACTGAATTAAGATGGAATTCCAAAGATTTTGAGCACAAAACTAAAAGAAGAAAGCCTTACAAGAAGAAAGGGATGAAACTGGGTATAACAGGTTAGGAAATATATCACACAGATACAAGGAAAAACATGGGAAGACAGAGACAGATACAGCTGGGTTGCTGGACTTGACCCACATAAATTTGAAACCTCAACAGACAAAGAAGGATGGGCACACTGGTAATTTCTGCAGTAACTCATGACTATTATCAACCAATTCAATCAAGCACAACAAAATTTTTCAAGGTCCATGTGGCAAGTCTTTTAGTAATAAAAATACCTTATTCATCTAGTCACACAATACACAAATTTTTCCCTTAATTTCTTCACTAAACTGTAATTTGTGTATTACATCACAGTTTTACTGCAGTAACAGTTGGAGCAAATGCCGCTTGTGCTTCTGTAGTCTTGCACAAGGCATGAAATACTTCAGGTTTTATGCCAGCAAATTTTAGTAGGTACATTTTCTCACAAATGAGCACTTTTGCTGTCTGCATTGATCTGGTGCCTTCAATCTAATCAAGTCACAAATTAGGCTATTAGCTTTTTCTTCATTATCTCACTTACTGTTCTCATACACACTATTCTAAAATCTCACCTCCTTGCAACAGAATGCTGCATTTATTAATGCAGTCATTTTATGAACTCAGATTATATTGTGCCCGTGGTTTCATTCAGATCTTAGAATAAAACTGTAGTTCTCAGTGTAAAACATAAGTGGAATTTTTTCTGTATCCCACTTCTGTCTGTCCTGCTTCTTACCAAGGACCTAATATAAATTATCCAAATTTATTATAAAAATCATTCACACATTTTCCAAAATGTTTAAAAGTTCTCCTTGTAATGCACTATATATGGTAATAATCAGCTAAAAGAGAAACTGGAAACTAAACATGTACAACTGAATGCACACAAACACCACAACAATCAAAAGCATAATCCTATCATGCATTATTACTTACTTTGAAATCTCATACAGGAATCTGTCTGCTCTGGCCAGACTGTCTATCTCCTCACTGTGTTCCTCCAATAGTGCTGCCTCCTCTGCACTTGGAGTGAACTTCAGCAGCTGCTCTACCATGTCAATCGGCAGCTGGTCTTTACTGTCCATGCTCAGAATTGCCCTACAGTGATACACCAGGAAGAGAAATCCAATATTTACTATAGCCACACCAATTCATTAAAATGGGCATTTTGTGTGTTCTGGTATTTCTTGTTTAGAGTAACTATTAGTTTTGAAAACTGAAATTTGAGCTGTTTATTCATACATGCTTCAGCCACTGATCAGCACATAGTTATTGAGTCTAATACAGTCTGTTGTGTTGATGATTAAGTTACAGGATTTTTGGTTAACATGCTATGTAGTCTCACCAGTGGATATCAACATTATGGAAGAACACGCTGCCATATCCACCTACTAGGCTACCCAGTAATGCTCACATACACATCACCATGAAAACCTGAAGACTCATATACCCTGAAGAAAATAATAATATATATTACAGTGGATGTTTGTGAGTATAAGAAACACTCCTGTTAGAAGTACACACTTTACTAACTTTACTCACAACCTAGACACAATGTTATTTCAATATCTATTAGTAACACAAGTACAAGGTTATTTTATATTCTTAAACAAATAACACGAACATTGCGGTTACTAAATGTTATTTTACACATACTGCACTGCAGACTGACTCTCCATTAAATTCATTGGCTGCTTCATATGTCTGTTTCTAAATGTTGAATTCTATTGAGATGTTAATATTAGAGTTCTTTGTGTGGTGCTACAGACCAAATCAGGCCTTGGCTGCCTCTATTGAGGTTTATAGATCACACACACACACACACACACACATCTGGTAGGACTCCTCTGAACAAGTGATCAGCTCATTCCAGAGATTGCTACCTACAAAACACACATCATACAAAAGAGACAAACATCCATGCCCCAGCGCAATTTTAACCCACAATCCCAGCAACTGAGCAAATGCAGACGTATGCCTTACACAGCATAGCCACTGAGATCAGCCAAAAAACACTTGACCATTTGTGATTTCAAGACACCTGTACTTCGTAAAGTAGACTAAGATTTCACAGTTCCCAAAAGAAAGCTAGTATTGAGCCTCTTTGTTCAATCATGAGATAATAATCATATTACTATTGCTATTTTGATAAACCCAAGCACATACAACTTTAAGTGGCTGGCAATGTGTATAAATCAGACACCTATGATGATGGCAGTATGCTGAAAATATGTAGGAGGTTATGGTAAATAAAATACAAAATTTACCAGTACTTTCATGGTTTTTTCATTATAAATTATTAACTAAGAGCATGGTCAGATGAACCATTTAAAAAAGAATCACTCTTTACTGGGAGAAAAAGAATCACTCTTTACTGGGAGAACCATACAATACACTATACATTGCACCATGAAAATGCAGTTTTTGCACCTTTAATCCAGTATGTACAGTAACCGCTCTACTTGAAAGGGTTAAAACATAACATAAATACAGTAGAAAGTTATTTTATCATAATGCCATAGCCACAAGTGTTCCTTACTTGGAAATATCCTCATCTGACATCTTCAACTTAGACAGCAGGATTGTACAGTTCTGTGCTCTCCTTCCATCTATTACTGAAAGAATTTTGGTTCGATTTTTCCCAATCTGGCGCAAGTCTTCTATGGAACCATCACTCTGTAAGACAGATTTCAACAAACCATAACACCAACAGGTTTTACATATTGCACATGTGTCAACCTATCACAAGCATTACACCTAAGTATGCTACCTCACTGTAAAGTGAGAACAGCTTACCACAACTGAAATCACCAACCACCTGTAAGAATTTGCATCACAAGCTAACCTCACTTTTACAGTTTGAAGGATAATTAATAACTGTGCTGGAATTGAGAATTTCCACTAAATGTGCATACTTTATGGTTGACCACTTTTTTTTTTAATTTAATTTATTGCATGTTCCATTACTGGAAGTAAAATTACATGCATTAATTCATATCTACAGTTACAATACTATGCTTAGTAGTAGTTACATGTGTTGTTACATTTTATGATGGCTTAACTATTTGAATATATTAATGTCGTTAGTAAGTTTATCAAAAGAAATTTTGTTAATAAATTTAACAAATGGTTGATAACGTTTCCTTATTAAGTGCTTTTTATCTATGGGCCAGACATCGGTCTTTACTACTGTTGATATTAAACTGTCTCTCTCCTGGTTTATTAACGAACATTCGTATAGCATATGATCTATTGTTTGGTCACTGGAGCCACAAGCACAAGTTGGTGTGTCCATTATTGTAAATCGGTGAAGGTAAGATCTTATGTTACCATGGCCCGTAACTATGGTTGTAAGATATGGTGTAATATTTATGTTCATGCTCAACCTATCAGCAACTACCGGGAAGTACTCCTTTGTAATTTCACCCTTTGTTGTTAGGTCCCATTCCCGTTGCCACGTCTCAACACTTATCTCACTGAGCTCACTCATCACTACACTCTTTGGGACTTTCTTGTAGCTCTTTATAAGGTCCGCATTCGTCGCTGCCTCCTTTGCAAGTGTGTCAGCCAACTTGTTCCCCTGGATCCCGATGTGAGCTTTAACCCAGCAGAATTCAATTGTCCAATTTGTTGTTCCCATCTCCGCCAATTTCTTCCTTATTTCTTCGATGAGGAATGTGTGGTTGGTGTTATTTTTAAGAGAATCCAATGTCATTTGGCTGTCTGTGTATATGGTGGCCATCTTGTCTTCTGTTTGTATGTTTTCTATGTATTCCAGTGCTCTTAATATCGCTAGTTGCTCAGCCTGGTTGTTGGTGCATCGTTTGTTTAATCTGTACTGTAAACTTTTAAAATGGTTACTGGATCTAAATATGGCTATGCCTGCACCTACTCCCTGTTCTGACTTGCTCCCATCAGTAAATATTTGTATTAAACCTGCTGCCTCGTTACTTTCCGTAAAGAAGGTTATTGTGTCTGCGGGATGATGCCAGTATTTGACTCACATGTCATGGTCAACCAGTATTTCCTCCCTTCTGTTACCTTTGGTGAGCTGGTAGAATTCAGATGTCTCCTGTATTTTTATGGCGATGGGGGTCAATCCTGTCAGTATACAGAGGGCGTTGTTGGACACTGTGCGGTATGCCTTTGCTATTTTGATATTTATAAGTCTTTGTACTCTTACTAACTTTGATTTATAGCTGGCTTTATCTATGGCTTTTCTCCAGACCAGTGCGCCATATAAGAGGAGAGGTAGTATTCCTCCAGTGTATATTGTCTTCAGGGCTGCATGTATTAGCCCCCAGTTAAGCTTTGCTGATTTGGATAGTGCAAATATTAATTTTGTGCATTTTTCTGCCATGTAGTTGATATGTTCTCTAAAAGTAAGCTTGCTGTCGAATATTATGCAAAGGCATTTCATAGTGTACACTTGAATAAGGGGTTTGTTATTCAGGTATATTTCAATTTCTTTTCTTTCTTTCCTCTTTCTTCTTGTCATAAGCATTACTTTTGACTTATGTTCGTTAAATCTGATTTTGTTATTAACTGCCTATGCTGAAATTTTAATCAGTTCAACATTAGCAATGTTCTCTGCTTCTCGTATGGATTCTGCCTTTATCATAATTACCAAGTCGTCCGCAAATGCTACTGCTTTCGTATGATTAGTGTATTTCAATGTGAGAAGGGGGTTACATTCTACGTTCCAAAGGCCGAGTCCACAACATGACCCTTGTGGATAGCCTTTGGTGATGTTCTTTACCATGGTACTACTGTTAAATGATATTACTGCTCTTCTCTCTCTGAAGTAGTCTTGCGTAAGGTGGTAAAGATTCCAGGGGCATTTGGCATCTCTTAATCCCTTTAGTACGGCCGGCCACCAGGCCGCATCAAAGGCACCCTTGACATCTAAGCTGGACATGATGACTACTTTATCTTTTTCCAATTCTGGTTCTATAAATTGCTTCACTGCCATAGCTGCATCTGTCGTGCTCTTTGAGGAGTAAATCCATATTGGCTGTCATTTATGTATTCAATTTTGTATATGTAATGCATAATTCTGTTAATTAGTAATTTTTCAAGTACCTTGCCCCCTATATTTAGCAAGCTTATTGGACGGTACTTAGAGGGGTCCTGGCTGTCCTCTTTGCCAGGTTTCATAATCGGAATTATCTTGGCTATCTTTCATTCTTTGGGGAAGTACCCTCTCTTCGAACATTCGTTGTATATTGATGTTACAGTTTTGGGTATGCTTTCAAATACAAGTGTTAAAATGTCACTTGTGATTCCGTCTGGCCCTGGTGCTTTCCTGGGATAATAATCTGTCTGACTTTGTCCTGGCTAGTCTCTACCGTCAATGGTTGACCACTTTTCCTACTTTATGATCAGCAGTGACAGATTATAGGAATACTGTATAAGGAAGGTTACTGCCCAACTTCCAGTTTTAGCTTTACATATCTTTCAGTTTTGATTGTATTAGCATTAATCACAGGGAAGATATTCCTCCTCACACTCAGGGTCAACTACAGGGTATATAATCTTCCTCATACTCAAGAAACACAAAAAGAGAGGGCACATAATACTCTTCACAAACAGGTTGAAATAAATACAGGGTACTTTTTCCTCTTTACATATGGGCACTTGGAGAAACACAGGGAAGATAATCCTCCTCCTCACATTTTAAACCCAAGCAGTGCATGAAATCATTCACATTATAACAATGCATCCAATGATCCTCAAACTCAGGACACACAAAATACAGACATAAAATTCTCCTCACACAGGACAAAATAAAACACAGGCAAAATATTCCTTCTCACACTCAAGACATATGAAACACAGAGCACTTCTCTGGGCTGTTTCCCAAATGTTAAGGTGGCTAGAGCATGAAGCTCACCAACTACACCTAGTACCAAGATTAAGAATGCATGGATCACCAGTACATATGCAGCGCACACTCTCTTGCATTATACTACCTGCCCTTCCCACCAACAAAATTTTGTCCAGTTTGTGTTTGCTGAATTCCCTGGCAAGTCTACCTGGGGTGTCCTGTTTAGGCTCCCTTGGTGTTGGTTGGTTCTCTGGCCAGTGGAAGACACCAGAACTTGACTATTTTGGATTCTGGACATCTGATATCCATGAAATTGCTACATCTTGCAGGAAATTCTCGTACTTTACTTCTGTGTTTAATGTTCGTACACAAAAGTAGAGCGCACAGTTTAGCAGATACATTCAGCCATTTGGAAGTTCCTCAGAACTGAGTAACAGCTGAGATACTTGTCTGTTCTATCTACATCCTTCATGAATTTACTGTACTGACAACAAGTTTCTTCCAAGTCTTTGTCCGTCCACACTTGATTACATTGCCTTTCCTCCAGAACACTGACTGCTCTGTTTCCAAGTGGTGGGCTTCCCAGTCTAGGTCAGGTGGAATGCCCTCTTTAGTCCTCATGTGATAAAAATGTGTCCTCCAGCTTCTGCCCCTTGGCTGCATATATCATCATCTTACAGTCATAATCCAAAACTGCCTCACATACCATTCTGACCAGCACTTCATATTTTGTTATTTTCCCTGGACTGCAAGTCCTAAATTTCATGTAACCACACAATGGGACTGTTGCTCCATCAAGAGACGGTTCTTTGGGTTGTAAACTAACATGAATTTCTGCAGACAATGTCCACACACAAAGACCATATTTTGAATAGCCTTCCTGCATCTTGTGTTGTCTGGTTTGTTTTGCCATCAAAATTACCCAGGTCACTACTTTCTTCCTCTTACTGTACATGTTTCACTCTTCCTACTAAAAGCTAGGGGACAGATCACAATTATGTACCTGGAGGAATTGTGGGGACATCACTGTCACTGACCAAAATTTCAGTTTCACAGTCATGAAAAATCATTATGTATCCACATATAACTCACACAAAATATCATTGTCTTTTGTAACACTCCTATGCAAATCCATGGTTTCTACTGAAGGAAGTGATGAAAGGAAATAGAAAAGGTAAATGAATCTGTGGTAGCTTGGTTGCAGTTATATGGTTCTAAGAATGTGGGGTCAGGAAGGGTGTGTGTGTTTGTAAATTGAGATATAAACATCCTACTTAACCCTTTAAATGCCGAGTTAAACCCCATCTGTAAGTCCCAGCTCGCCGAATTATTCTGCGGGGTATTTAAATTTTGCGCATGATATTCAAAAACGCTGAATATTTCGAGAACTAAGCTGGATAAATTTGTGAAACAAAAAGCATTTTGTGGGGAAGGAAATAGGCATTGCTCAGTGTGCCTTCAAATGCTGTAATATCCTTACAGGCTTAATGGAGAAGAATTCATTCTGAAAAAAACTTGTAAATACCCATGTTCTTTTACTTACATTGTGGTCGAGGCTTCAGCTGTTTGTACAGAGGACAGACGAATAGATGTCTTATAAGTTGGGCTTTGTGTGATAATCCTGGAAACACTTTCGGTCAACACAAAGCCCCACGTCACACTTGACACATTTGTATATCACACTGGTAGAGTTGCATAGTTTGAACATTGTGATGCCGAAACGTTTGCGTTTTTTCGGGATGTACTGTATGAATAATACCCTTCCCTTGAATTTCACAATGACTTCATCTACTGCCAAATGTTCGGAAGGGTTGTAAAATTTTGAAAAGTTTGTTCTTATAATTTCAAATAAGTCTCGTATTTTCCACAGTCTGTCATCTGTCCTGTCATCTCCATTCCTATTATTGTCCATGAAATGTAGAAAGCGTAGTATTTGACAGTACCTAGCACGTGCCATCATTTGTCCATAGAATGGGAGGCTGTGAAGTGGAATACTGTCGCAAAGATGGGTATGGCTCCTCTTCGTCATTTGTTGCTTCTGATTTGTAATATTTATCCTTGTCACTGTCTGAATCCATTACGATTTCTCGTATTTCATTTCCAGACAGCACAGGAGCCCGTTTCACACACGAAACATCACCACGTTGCATTTTGAACTAAACTTTTGCACTGCCAACACGTCAAACAGCAAAATTTCTACTGAATGAAGTCCAATTTTGCAAGCTGTTTAGTGGTAGAATGCTGAGATCAGGTATAATGTTTCCTTTCCCCACTTAAGAACCGTTACTCAGCTGCCTGTTAGTAGTAGCAGTAGCCGAGAGTTTTATTACCAAAACATCCCAGCCCATTTACCAAGTGCAAGACATAACTAACTGCACAGTACTTTCATAAGACTTATGACACTTATGCATTCATGGCTAATTAGGGTCTCTTTGGTAGCTGGCTAAGTGTTTATAGACAAATATGACACAGGAATGCTTTCATGATTCCTTCAGGGTTGAAATATTGTGCACTCCGATAGAGAGGGCTGTCAGCGTTGCCAAACGAACGTCTCCGCATGTAGGCGTTAGGGATTCTGGTATTACTACGACAGCCCACTATAGTGAGCGCAAGCAGGTTAAGGGTTAAAGGTGTTGATAACCTTGACACAAAAAGTGAGACGGAACAGCTGAGAAACACATGTGTACGAAGTAGTGTGTGAAAACATCAAAATACCTGACCCATCGACAATGTGTGGCATAGCAATCATGTCTTTACATGTGACCCCAGCAGCAAAGTGTTAGAACAGTACTGGTGCAGGCAACATCCGCAACTGCATTGGGTTCACATTCTGGAGTCACAATCTGTTCTGGTATATAGAAAGTCATACTTACTGGAACTCCATTTTTCTGATAGGCACTGAAGAGTTTGTCAATGTTCTCAAGCTCCATGGCTGTGTACATCTTTGTGTCATCCAGTTCTGACCAGATTGTGCCTGCAACTTTGGCATCAGGCAGCTTGGACCAGTTGAAAGACTTCAAAGGATTAGAGGGCTGTGGCACGTTCTTCTTTGGCAACTCTAGCCGATTAGATAGACAGATTGGAGCTGGAGGTGGTGCTTGTGGTGGGGGTGGGGGCCTACCACCAGGGGTCAGAAGTGGAAGTGGGGGAGCTTGGGACATTGGAGGAGGAGGAGGAGGTGGCACTGGACCATTGGAGAATTCAGATGATCGACGAAAGTCAAGGCAAGTTGAATCCGTAAGTACTGTCCTCAGACCAACAGCCTGTCAAATAAATGCAGATTATGAAACATGGTAGAAAGGTAGTATGCAATGCAATGTACTCAACGATAAAACAACCACCTCTTCTAACATTCTGAGGTCTGAAATTTATCTAAATAATATCAAGTAATTTAATTCTTAACTGACAGAGAACACATTAAGATGAAATTAAAAAGACTAATCAGTTAATTTTTTTTAGAAATAATCACTGTTTAGTGGCAGAAACATATGAAACTCAAAGTAAGAAACACATCATAATGTAGTCTTCTGATGTCAAAACAGGTCATAAGAATAGTCATCACAGTGCTCTAATGGGGTGACACATCCACTGCCATGCTTCCAACACCACTCCTATCCCTATCTAGCCATTACTTACACAAACAACTGCCATATTACAGCTGAGGATGTGCATATATGACAAGCCTTTGATTTCCAATGAAAACACTTGTGTTTGACCTGCATGGCTGATTTGCCCAGCAGCATACATTAGCATTTCTATATCTCACACTGAATGTATTACTTCATTTTATTCATACTTAATTTCCTGCAATGGCCTTTTCTACAAATCAAGACTCGATACATAATGATGACTACGTGGGACCTGAAAGAAACAAGACTAGTCTAAATGCCGCCGAACGCGAAGGAGTGGGAGAAGGACAATGTCAGTGCTTGTTCCCTGGACCCTCAAATGTCAGTAGCAAGACGGACGTCTTCCTGTAACAACTCAATTGGCCGCACGGTCAGTTTTCGTGAAGGTAGTTTTTGTGACCGTTGAAATCGTGATGTGTGATTTAAAGGAACAAAGAACTTGTTTGAAATTTTGCTTCCTCCTTGGGAAAACACCCATGGAATCATTAGAAATGCTTCAGGAGGCTTTCAAGGAACAAGCTCTAAGTCGTGCGTGAGTGTTTGAATGGTTTTCTCACTCTAAAAAGGGGGATTTGAGCATCGAGGGTCAACCCCGTTCTGGACGCACTTCAAGCAGCCGGAACGACGAAAACATCGCAAAAATCCGCGAAAAACTCAACGAAGACCATCATTACACCATTGATGAGTTATCGGAAGTTGCAGGAGTGAGTTGGAGCTCAGTTCAGCGGATTCTGAGTCAAGACCTAGGCATGAGACGTGTTGCAGCAAAATTTGTCCCCCGCCTGCTCACAGAGGACCAACGGAAATCCCAACTCGCTGTGTGCCAGGACTTGAAAAGGGAGCTTGAAAATGACCCAAATGTCTTGTCCAGGGTCATAACAGGTGACAAAATTTGGTGTTATGATTATGACCCTGAAAGCAAGCAGGCATCAAGTCAGTGGAAGACTCCTCGTTCACCCCGGCCCAAAAAAATCAGACACGTGAGATCGAATGTCAAAACAATGCTGATCTGTTTCTTCGACATTCAAGGAATTGTGCACAGGGAATTCGTTCCCAGGGGTCAGACGGTCAACCAGGAGTTTTACCTGGGGGTTTTGAAACAACTGAGGAAGAGGGTGCGGAGGACAAGGCCGGAATTGTGGCGATCGGGCAAATGGCTCATTCACCATGACAATGCTCGCGCACACACGGCATTGTAAATTCATCAATTTTTTACCTCTCAGGGCATGACACTTGTGCCCCATCCCCCCTACTCACCTGACCTGGCCCCCGCCGACTTTTTTTGTTTCACTGAATGAAAAGGGACTTGAAAGAGCGGCGATTTGACACTTTGGAGGACGTTATCGCAGCTTCGACAAGAGCGCTGAACAGCATCCAAGTTGAGGAGTTCCAGAGATGTTTTGAACAGTGGAAACAGAGATTGGATAAGTGCATATCATCCAATGGAGAGTACTTTGAAGGCGACTAATGAATTTTTTGTAATTCTTTAAATAAATCAATCGCTCATGAAAAAATCTCATTTTTTTGGGGTCCCCCCACATACAAAATAATGAATTGGAAAGAATGTGGAAAGATCCAGCTGTGCATTTAATTTAAGAAACTAGCCTGGCATTTGATTGGAGAGGCTGATGAAAATCATAAAGAGCTTGTGTCAGGATAGCTGGTCTCTGGGCCCCCCTGTGAACCAACAAATCTACAGCCAGAGTGCTGAACACCAGACAAATACAGAGCCAGACTGCTACTGCCTACCACAAAAAATACACAGCTTAAGTGCTACCTAGTCTACCACAACAAACATGGCGTGTCGGTTGGTAAACCAGAAAATTTTATATTTACTTTTTCTTCAATATACTTCCCTTTGTAACCAGTACTTAATGCACAGAGCCTTAAATTATTTGTTACAAATTTTATTATATTCATTTAATCTTGATTTCAGACTAATTTATTTGCAGCAAACAAATCGATCACATGAGACAGAACTAAGTTTGACATTGTACAGAAATCTCCAAATTTTCTGTTAAAAATTATGTAACTAATGTTACCAGCAAATGTTACATCTTCTGGCAAGGAATTTATTCTCAGGGGAATGTCATTTACTTATATTATCAACAAGAAAGGACCTACACTTCACTCTTGTGGAACTCTATGTTTTTTTTAATGTACCCCATCAGAAAAAAAACTTTGGGTTGCATTAGGTGACTTTATTTCAACATTCTGTTTCCTAGCAGTTAAGTAGGACCTGAACCAATCTGCATTAACTCCTTGAATGCCACGAAAATGTAATTTAGCTAACAAATTTTTTTTATTTACACAGCCAAAACCTTTGCCAGACCACAGGAAATTCCTCCAACATGTATGCTTTGATTAAGTAAACCGAATACACTGTCTGTTAGTCTGAAGGCAGCATTTTCAATAAATATCCCTTTCCTCACAACATGCGATTCTCAGATCAACATGTTGTTAGTACCTAAATGATTACTTAATGTACTGTGCATAGCTTTCTCAAATACTTCAGAAAAAAAAAAGAGTTATTAATTAAATAGTCCTACAATTTGTCATACTAGTTAAAAACTAGTATGACAAATTGTACCCTTTCTTGTACAGTAGTTTCACAACTGCAGTTTTAAGATGGTCAGAGAAAATAACTTTACATTTTCTGGCTGTGCTTATCACACAAGTAGCAGAGATGGCATTTACATGTACTTCTTAATGCCATAATATAACATACAAGTTACTATGTATTAAATGATATCTACTTAATTCTCTTTATATTCATGTTTAAAGAAAACTGCAACAGGAGCAAGCCAGTACAGGGGTTATAGCTGGCACTCAACAGTGAAAGGATATACTTTCCAAAGGACCTATTAACATTTGTTTCATGGTGGATTATTGCTGCTCTGGAACACATGGTACTGTTGAAGATTTATTCTTCCATTAATAAAGACAGATCAAACAATGGAGCAATTAGATTCATAGCACAAGACCCGGGTATGTATGTATCTTATAAGTCCTATTCATACATATGTCCCACAGACATATTTGGTATTAATTTTAAAATTGCTACAGAATATTACAGATGTTACATTTCACAACTGTCTGAAATTCAGTGCAAACTATGTCACAGAGGAGGCGGATATGTATGTACATCAGCTGCCCACCAGGTGATACATGAACACTTAATAAATCTACATAGAAGCTTTTGTACTTCTATGATACACCTGTCTGTGCCTAGCCTAACATAACAGTCAGTCACAAACATCTGCTACAGAAACTTGCAACATCTATAGTCTTATCCTTTGCCATTATAGCACAAAGCAAAATGCCAAATATAGCAAATTTAAACATACTTTTGTGTTAAATTCTGAAACCTAGTTTGGTCTTCATAGCAGTTAAATAATTCCTATTTTTAGCTGATGAGCTAAAAGTAGGAATCTACCCAGCTGATCCCATTAGCCAGAGGTGAATTCTGCCTATCCATTGACAGAAACTAACTACATGTAATAGTCCCAAATGTTTATCAAGAGACAGAGATTTGCCCCATCTGACGGGTGCAGTCTAACAAATTTTTAATCTTACGAGGGTGATCTCAAAAGAAATGCACAAGTTGGTAACACTGCGTAAATAATGATGCCATCTGTCCTGCCATTTCAGCAGTTGCAGTGGAGAACTTCTGGAAGCTAGTGCAGTGTATTTTGTCTCCAGAGGTGTGTGCACGTGGAAACGACAGAGCGTTGAAATGGCGGCTGTTCGTGTCTCAGGTACCGTGACTAATGACGATCAGGGCGCGTACATCAAAATTGAAACATTACACGGGAAAACTCCGACGGAGATCCACAGTTCACTGATGGAAGTGTGTGGTGTGGAAACTGTTGACCGAAGCACAATTTCACGCTGGGCTCAGCGCTTTCGTGAGGGGAGGTTGAGCATAGAGAACGACCCGAAGTCAGGACGACCCCGAACGTCGACTG
>Ga0268261_10001849_pt1 | contig 14888 bp, 7 predicted proteins | sample TergutNc150P1_FD_190353 | JGI IMG/M metagenome (GOLD analysis project Ga0268261, IMG submission 190353) | Nasutitermes corniger P1 segment gut microbial community from laboratory colony in Florida, USA - Nc150 P1 (SPAdes) (version 2) | ecosystem: Host-associated > Arthropoda: Insects > Digestive... | reverse complement strand
AGTGGTGGGGATCACTGTTGTTTCAAGAGAATTACCAGGAAGAACAGGCCTGTGACCAGGAAATAATAATAATAATAATAATAATAATAATAATAATAATAATAATAATAATAATAATAATAATAATAAAATCACGAAACAACTCCGTCTGTAGGCTGAAACTCTCGGTTAATTTGTGTTTTATCCGCAAACACAGAAATGATCATCAGACAAGCTGACCGTTACATAACTGGCGCTATAAAACCGGATTACCTAGCTATGGCCGATGCTTTTATTAGCCAACTACTCTCTATGGGGTTCGGATTCGAACCCAGTCTTCTTCACGTAGGTTTGTGGTAGGCGAAGTGGTACTAGGACATATTTTAATCCGAGAATTTTGATCTCCCTGTCAGTATCGTTTCACAGATTTTCCTTACACATTCATGAATCTAAGTTGGATGTTCTGAAATTTAACGATTTTATATTAGATTAAAACCCCCATAAGAAAACACAGCAACAACAAATTTCAAATAAAACTACACAATTCTGAACGAAATTTTTTACATGTCACAAGTCCAAGACGTATTCACGTCCCATTCATTAAAACAATATAATTCGAAATATTTTTTTATGTATTAACTCACACATTTTTCTTCTCCAAAGTTCTCTCAGCACATTTCTGTTCACTACAAGCACACAACTGCTGTAAATAATATAAAATTAATCCTCACCTTGCTGTTGTGCCTCAGGGGTTATGATGAAAATACAACTGTGTGGAAACTGCTGAATAATATCAGCTATAAATTCTGCTAGTCCCAAAACTTTCTGTAAACCACCGCTCACAGCGCCTCTATACAATAACATTACAACAATAATGTAAATCTGCATTTGAAACATCAGACGATCGAAAAGTTATGCCAACATCTGTGCCCGTTTCTTTTGTTATACCTCAAAATTTATGTGTTTCTTGATATTAAGTTGAAAAATTTAGTGGTAATGTTACTTGATGGTACGGAGCAGTTATACGCAACGCAGATATTCTGAAACTGTGGTGACCTTCTATACTTAGGTCGAACTTGTGGCAGACATGTAGAAACCAGCGCCTGTAGTGTCAAAATCTGTACAAACTATTCCCTCATTATAATTTGTTACACCCATTTGGTGTTGTTAGTGTGATGAGTTTCTATTTCAACCATATTTAGTTGCTTGTAAAACGTCACGCAAATGAGTGCGCTTTCACTGAAAGGAAAATTAAATGGATGTCATTATGTTTCTACGTCTCAGTTGTCCCTTTTATAAACTTCATGATACACTCACTGGTGTGTGGAAGCACGGCCGTTTTTTTAAACACAAAGCAAGAAAATTCCAAACGTAACAAATTTATATTATCCTAATTTATTTTTTTTTAAATTAACCGAATTCATTAACGTTGATAATGCATTCACACAAACTATATTTTAATAACTAGATGACAGCAGATAAGCCCCAGCCTGCCACAACAGGCATAAGTCGATTAAGGTCCACTCACAGAACAACCGCACGTAGAAATTTCGTAGCTAACGAAAGGAACAACGAAATCACAAAACATACTATATTAGCGCCGACCGTTCAGTGCCACTTCCAAACTGTACACGAAACATCATACAGTAGCACTCTCCCCTTCCTTGGGCAGAGATAGCGTAGTCGGTATAGCGTGTCACTACGGACTGGACTGGCCGGGGATCGAATTCCGGTGTGGCGAAATTTTCCGCACCCGTCCAGACCAGCACTGGGACCCTCTCAACCTCTTGTACAACGGGTACCGGGACTTTCTTGGGTGTAAATCGGCTTGGGCGTGCCATTGACCGCACACTGACATCCCGCGCAGAGGTTAAACAGTAAAGCTATACATCTACTCCCGGTCTGGGTTTTTGTGGCCTGTTCTAGGGTGAACTTTACCTTTACCTTTACTTCCCTTTCCATAGCGAAGAAAGTTTTACAAAAGTACATATTCCGATTCGCGATAGTATAACAGGCTGTCTACTGCCTAGACAATCAACACTCTGGGATCATCCAGCCTCCTGTACCATTGGTACCTATTCATTTCTTGGGGTAAAACAGTCCGGTTGTGGAGTTAATCACCTATCTTCATCTAACACCTAGGTTAAATTAAGAGTAAAGCTATAACTCCCTCCTCCTATGGGCATTCATGACAGGTTATAGAGTGAACTTTACTTGTTGTAAATTTACGCAGGACGACCGAAAGTCTTGCATTTTCAGACCCCTGATTAATGTCAGGCTACCCCAGGAAACCCGGAAGTGAAAGCAATACGTCAGTAAAAAGAAGGAAAAGTGGAACAGAAACGACTTTTTGAGCTGTGAATTAAATGTAGGTGGAAACATTTCACTTCCGTTGAAATAATTAGTTTTATATTCCTTATTCTGTTTGATATGCCCCTGATATTGTGAAGGGACAGGAAGGAAAAAATTGTGTTGTTGGATTGTTTGTTCTACTTGAATACATTTTCGTACTGCAGCAAATATTCCGGATTGACAGAATGTTTAATTTTGTTAATGTACGATTTAAAGTAATGTAATTCTGTCGCCGTTAATTGATGAACATATGACATGGCGTGACACAGGGGTGGGGTATAAGAAGAATGCATGCAGGTTATTTGTGTGATATAAAATGAAGAAAGAGAATTTATGAACATCCTAGGCTGTGCCTAGGCTGTAATTTGCTGAATGTTCCTTAAGAAATAAGACTAGACTGTGAATTTGAATGTAGGGGAACTTTGGAATTCCTTAGTTATATGAAATTTTTTTATTAATATGTTGGCTATCGGATTTTTGCATGTGGCCAGGAGTTGAGTATATCTCTGTCTACTGACACATTTCTCAATAACAAATAACACAATTGCTAATCATTTTCCAGCCCCAAGCACCACCAAAATAGACGCAATTGTCTCTAAACTGGCGGATACAGAAGATGATACTGAACAACAAGTAGAAGAATGAGATTAGCAGTGAATGTGGCATGATTTTGAGTGAAAGTTGATAGGTCAAGGGGTCTTGAAAGGAATTCCTGAAAGGAAGTGACTACTTGTGCCTACACACTTTTTATAAAATGTGTCTGAAAGAGATAGGGTTTTGTTTACGTGGAGTGGTTTCAGCCGGATCAGGATAAGGACTAGTAGTGAGCTCTTTTGAAAAGTGTGATAAAACTTGGAGTTCCATAAAATGTTTAGCTTCAGTTCATTAATTGAGGAAATGTTGGGTTCTGGAGATAGGCTTTGAAATATGGATTAATATGAGATGTAGAGAGAAACATAGATATTACGTTGATGGATAAATCGATAGATAATACGATTTAATTCTTAGTATGTAAAACATAATATGTAGTGTATGATGTGTTGTATGTAGAGCATATGTTTTCTCCCAATAAACTTCTATCTTCAGAATACAGCAGTGGCTAACCTGTGCCTAATTAATTTTTATCCTCACTTTATGCACGAAAAAACATATTTGTGAATGTTTCGACAGGAAGAAAACTGAGCATTTGAATATTATATTTTTATACACAACAGAATCTGTTTACTATTTTGGCCCCATGTTTTGTTGACACTCATTTCCCCTGTCGGTTTGCAACCATCTTTTCTCTGTTGAAGAGAAAGAATCTCGCAGTTTATGTGGCATTTGTGATGAAGATGAAAAAGTCACACTTATTTATTTTGTGGAGGAAAAGCTTAACGGGAGAGACATTTTTGTAGACGGAGACAGTGATAGGAAATTTTTTTAAATGCGATCGCAAAGCAATATATGAATGTCATCTCAGTGCCTGCAGAATGAAGTTTTTTTGTGGTTGCTATTAATTGTACACCAACATTTAGTATCACCTTCACGTCCGAACATTTGTCCTGTCCTTATCATTTATTGCATCTTGACTCATACTGGAATTCAGACAATGCTTATAGTTAGATTCGTGTAAACGCCTTATGATATATTGATTATGAAACACACGAATTAATTTCTGTTCTTATGGCAAGAGATTTTTTGAGGTATTTACTCTTTCTTCTTGAGTATCATTAAAATTTCTTCTGTGGTTGTGTGCGTATTGTGGAGGGCCAGGAACGAAGATGCTGTTATTTCTTCTTTCGAGAAAGTGATGATTTATAAATAGATATAATTTCGCTTCCCACATCCAGTTTTAAGTTATTGTGCAACCAAATTTTTTTCACGTCATTTTCGAACGATTACGATTTCAAAATATTTGAGAATGGAATAGGTAAGTACAAAATAGTTGCAAAATTTTCTCTTCAGTATTTATTTTTAGATTATATTTTTAGTTTTCCTTTTTCAACCTTGAAATACAATGAAATTTAAATTATAAAGAGTTATTACTTCAGTTGACATTCTCTTGCAGAGACATATGTGTGGATGTAGTAAGGAAAATCTAAGACAAAAAACATCACAATAATTAGCTACATAATTAGTGTTGCACTGCGAACAGGTGGATGAGATGGGCGGTGCAAATGGGACGTGTTGGACTGAAAATAAATACAACCACAAATTTTGGTATTGGACCTAAATAAAAGACAGTGCTTACACCGGATATAAATGTATTTTTAAGCGGCATTACTTAGATTGTGTTCTTGAATATTTGGGGTCCATAAAATGGGTGGGACTCGATGTTTATCTCAGGAGTTTTTGAAGAATAACCCTGATATCTGCAGTTAGTCAGATAAACTGGTATATAATCAAATAGCTATCTACATAGGCACGTGTGTAGATAGGACAGACGTCCCATATTATGTAGTATAATTTATACAATATGTAATACAGGATTTATATATTTTTTTGTCCTAACAAATTACTCTCTTCACCCCATACCAAATTTCATCTGTTACTTATACTTTCTTAACCATAATATTTACCATTTTATTGAAGCCTTCGTTTCCGGTTGTCGGTTCGAATTCTTTTTTTTCCCTCTGAATTGCGGAAGACGAGTTTTGCAGACTGTGAGGCATGCGGGGTTAAAAGCAGAATGGAACAATTTTTAGTTAAACCTGAAGGATAGAGACCATATTATCGTCTTAGACGCAGAAGAGAAGATGCCTTTGTACACAATCTCAGTGCGTGCAGCGGTGAGCTTAATTGATACTGTTGTTAATTGTACAGCTGCCTTCAATATACAAATTACCGCCATCTTCGAACACTTCCACGTGGTCAGAATTTCAATATGTTTCATGGACCCATCGCTCGATCAACAGTACGAAAATTCCTATTATATATCTTGCCGCAAGTACAGCCATAATTGGCGCTGCTGTCACCATGCTGACATCTATAATAGACGGTTGTTTTTCGGGTTCTTTTAAGACAGCGAAATGCTTGGAGATTCAATCCTGAATTCCTCTCTCCCGAATCTGTGTTAACCTGTGCATCAGTTTATACTATATCAAAGGCTTAATACATTGCCGTTTTAAAATATTCTTGCAAAAGTATTTCAGTTATGTTTAATACTCGTCATCCCGATGTGTCTTAGTTAACAATTAAAGGAATTTTCCGTCTATCACATCAATATATTAACATCTTTACAATGATTATGGGCTAGATGTTTCGGCTTTTATAGCCATCTTCAGGCCTACGTTACAAGAGCAGTCTAGTTCTGTTCTGATATCTAATTTACGAGTTGGGATCCCAATCGTTTACAGGTTGTAGAATGATGTAGTCGGTAGATCGTTACTTAGGTTAAAAGTACAGTAACGGATTACGGTAACTTAGGCTCTTTGTGATTAATACATATTGACAGTTCTGTTGGGTTGGTCTGTGTGTAGGTTTATTGTTGCCGGGTTTCCTCTTCCTTTGGGGCCGCCTTCTGTAGTGGGTCAGTGATGCGGATCGGTTTTATTGCATTCGAGGCGTTTTTGTTATTTTGTATGGCCGGTGGCTGCGGGGTATGGCTCCGTCTTCGGTGATGGGTAGTTTTGTATATGAGTTGGACTATCTTGGCTTTCCGTAAGTTATGTAAGCGGCGGTCCTTGATACGGTTGTTTCGTAGCTTAGGAGAGGTTTCTGGTGTTTGTCCTATTGGCCTGTCGTAATCCTTTGTGTTGCACATTACACTTGTCTGTTCCCTGTCACTTTGTTCAGTTATGGTTGTATGAAATCAAAAGAAAAAGCATCGCTGAATAAAGGATGTAGGCGACAGTGCGACTGTAAGGTACCTGAAGGCATTGTCACTTGTGACTAAGGAAAGTAGTGAGAATCCTTTATTAGGCCTATATATCAGGCAAAGGGTCTAAACCGGAAATTTTAGAGCACAAATAATGGCATTATCTCTAAAATTCACAGTTCATTTGACTTATTCAAAATTGTGGCAATGTCACTAAATGTTAATTTGTTGGCCTAAATATGATATAGTAATATTGTGTAGTGCTTTGAACCTGTCAAGCAATTTTTCCTCTCGGATTCTTGTGGTTTCGATCTTGTGACTGAGTCCTTTTATCATTAATCTATTATTAGAAATGCAGTTACTTCTAGCGTCCGCAGGACTTCCGTAAAAGGAACATCAGAAATGAAACAACCGGAACACGAATTTGACAACTCACCCACATCAATTGCTAGGGAATACGATAATTTTTATTTACATTTCTCCCGTCATTCTGCATGTTCTGTATAGAAATTCGCAGTTTTATTTGCGTACTAAAAGAGAGGCATTGTTTTATATGGTATACAAAACTTTAACAAATATTCTTTCTATATATACTATGCTTTTGAATTTCTATGCAAGTTTATTCCATAAGGCTCTAAATTTTTTACCCTTTTTTCTAAATTTATTCTGTAGTCAAAGGCTGCTTATTATTTCAACAGATGTTTTGCCTGTAATATTTATGGCAGTTGCACTACCCTCCTTTATCCACAGATTCCTGATTACTCAAAATCTTTAATTTCGAAATTACAGTGACATCCAGCTGCAAGTGCCAATTCTGAGAATTGTTACAAAACTTTCGTACATTCTTGCAGCAAAAGCTCTTGTGACTAATATAGAGATATACGTCCTTCTGTCTTGAGCGACTAGCGAGGAAGTAATAAAAGTCGTGAATTGTCTGTTAGGTATCTAATTGAATTCATTTTGTAGTCTCACCTCCAGTTAATTAGGCCTTTGTATGAGCTATTTTTGGAAAACATAAAAGCCGATGGATCCCTGTAGAGAGTTCCAGGAAGTGGCACCAACTGACAGGGGAGAGACAACGAAAAATTTGTGATCAAGATGTTGGGGCTCAAAAAAGCATACTTGTGATCAGCACAGACCCTTCTCAAGCTATCCACATTCGTGGCGGGCAGGTCATTCTTGAAGGGCGCTATCAGTGTTTTGTAAACAGCACTCTCGATTTCTCCTGTAGCCAGCTGAAAGGAAAAACAGGTTTATGTGAAAAAATGTATCATTTCCTTGGCAATATTTCCAATTTGCGATTGAATGCAGACTAATTCTATCGAGACCTAATTTGTTATTGTTATGAAAATAATCTCTGTTTGTTTGAGAATAATTCTAGACACATTAGTACAACAGTGATGCACAAATACCGAGCGAATCTACTTTGTACAGTGACACCAAATAATTTTGGCTTCTCAAATAGAACATCCTTCCTGTTAATGTTCCGGCGAATGGAATTTTTTTTGGTGTTTACATTTCTGTAAAATTTGAAAATATCTGATTTACACTTTTTGCATTAGAACTAAAAATAAATGATGCAATGGTTATCCTATTTTGCTTTTCAAAAGTCACCTGATTTCTTTATCCGAACGAACACAGCAAATTTATGGCATGCATTATTTTATTTTCTACAACATGTTTGGTTGATTGTATCCGTTATAATAATATAGAATCGCAACAATACAAATAGAAAAGTGTACTGAATTTGATGCGTCTATTTTATAGTTACATATTTTTTTTCTTTTTTTTCTTTTTCTATCTCTGAAAGAGATATTTCCACTTCAGCCTAGTGTCTCCAGTTATTTTATTGTAATTCTGAACCTTAATCGCTGAATCATACAGCTGAGAATTGTTGTAGAAGATAAAAGAATGTTTAGTCCTTAATGTGTTCAGTTTGTTCTGATTACAAAAACAGATATCGAGATCTAAATTTATTTGAACTTCGGAACTCACATTAGAAGAATATGCGAATATTAGAGAATACAAATTATTGTCACTGTGAATTGACATTACAATATTTACAGTAGCGACCAAATTATTGTTATCTGACTTTAATGCCACTGTATATAATTGCGGTTTTAATATGATATGATCGCTGGTAGAATGTCCTCAGCCAATCGTGGGATTACATCCTTCAAAATTATTTTTTGTGATTTGGATAAACACAAAACTTCAGGTAGGTTTGTTATAATTACCAAACAAAACACAGTTAATACGAAATGTTTTCACGACTTACTAGCTTCTCGCATAACCCCAAGCCAACTCCTACCAAGTAATTTTTTCACAAATAGTTTATTCCACATACATAAAAATATTGATTTCAGGACTATTCCTCATTACAACCAGCTTATAGGAACCGTCATACAAAAGTCCCTGAAGGTCCCTGAATGGCAGATGTTGGTGCTGCACAGTCAGGCTGGAGATTACAAACACCGAATATGCGACCATTACCACCAGTGATGTTATATATGATGTCCACATTACAATTCGACCTGATGTACTTTTGAATAGCTCCTGCTGACCTGTGACACATAAATATTTCGGGTTGTTCAACACTGTTAAAGGCACTGTTCCAGGTTTAGGACGTGTCGACCAATCGTATGTTTTCTAAGCTGCTAAACAGTTTAGCACCAGAATACCAATGAGTCAACTGACCCTATAAATATATTTCTTTACTTCATTTCATAAAATTTAGAAACACATCACAAGTTCTTTGCCTTCTTGTTAGAAGTATTCCATAAGTCCTATATATGTCTTTTTTAAATGTACATTCATATGCATATAAAATTGATATCAGCTCAGATTTAAAACTAAGGTATTTGTTTTTTATATTGTTGTTTAGGATATATTTCATACATATAAACGTTTAAGGTAAAACTTTGTTACTTTGGCTGGGAGATGTATTTAATATGTTTTGAAGGAATGAGCGAAATGAGACGTTTTATGAGATAGAAAATATATTATGGTGGGATATCAGCAGGATAATTTACAGTAAATGATTTGACTTGTTTGATATATGTAATTGATGTAAATACATTGGAAGTGGTTAGGAGAATTAGGTTCATGGGATATATATCATGGAATAAAGTAGAACAGATATAAAAAGCCCTTATAGTCTGCACTCTTCTTTTGGTTTGTCTGTTCGAGACAGACAACCTGATGAGGCACTTAGTATTTTGTATATGTGGTAAACCGAAAGTTCATAATATTTTTCCTAAAGCTAAATTGTTCAAAATTCATGAATTACTAAGTCGCCTATAGCGAAATAATATTTAAATGGATTTTAAGAACCGTTTGGTCACGTGTACTTGTGTATTAAATATGCTAAATATACAGATTAGTTCTGCCTTATCTGAATGGTAGGATAATTATTTATTGAAACTGATTGTTCCAAACGTTGGAAGCTGTAAACCCAAACCTTGAAAGTCACGGCCCATAGCACTGGAGACTATCCATTTTCTTTTTGAAGCGAAATGAATATATAAATGTAGAGGATGAGACTTTCAGACTAGTGTGAGTCAGTAAAACGTGTTCAAGGATGGAGAGGAAGGAAAGTTTCGGAAAACTGAGATAATAAATTTATCCACATTGAAACAGAATTTGGAATTATACTACAGGATTAAAAAATTATAGAAACTAAAACGTAAATAATAAGATTTGTAGCTCTGACCTTGCTGACAGAAACATGCGTGAATGTAGAACAATATGGAAGACACAGTGAGGTTCTGGTTCCTGTCATAGCCGTAGTTTGTAAGTGCCAGACAGACACTGATAGCACAGGCGGTAATGACTACGGCCAGCCACAAGCCGTAGCTGAAAGGTGTGACGTAGGGATCCCATGCCATGTAGGATTTGTCGGGTAGACGTACGAACACTTTGGTGCTGGAAGACAAATTTAGAGGTGTTAGATTATATGTCTGAATGGACTACTTTCATTTATGCTTAGATGTAACGACTAGATGTGGAAGAAGTGTACTGAGCACGTAACAAAGATATATATTAGTATTATGTATGTATGGAAATGTAGAGGCTTCGTACAATGAATTACTCCTTCTCGTTGGATGTTTCAATTGTTTCGGAAATACCTGTACTTCAGTCTCACTGTAAAATTCTGCAGCGCGATACTCCGAAATGTTTATAACCACCTGTAATTCCATATCTTGAATAATAACATCAGATTTCGTTCTCACAGCTGTTGAAACTGAAAACCCCCCATTTTTGGCTGAAGTCACGAAACAGGGTTCAGTTTAGTGGCCGGCTTTTGTAAACGCGGTAATGAAACTTCGGGTTCCATAAAGTGCGGGGAATTTCTTGACTAGCTGAGAACCAGATAAACTTCCTAAGTATGACTCTGTTCCTTGCAGTAAGCCCAGTTTAAGTACATAACTTATGCAAATGTTGTTGAAATTATTTTTAGGGCCCTAAAGAAATTAAACGAATTTCAAAGTGATGTAATTGGATATATTTTAGCTGGAGTAATTTGGAGAAGTAACAATGAAGCTCGGAACACATGGTGGGGCTTATGGTGTCCTCTATTAAAAATAATGGTAAAAAGTCTGGAATTATTATTCAGGCCAGTTATGTATGATAAAGGTAACATACGGTTATGTGCAATGCAGTTTGAGATCATTTATGCTCTCTTGTCCTTTTAGTTTGAATTAGCAATCAGAGACAAGCAAAAGAAAGATTAAATTCTTTGCCAGCGTCTATCTCATTCTGGTGCCAGGAAAGAAATTTATAGCAGAAAATAAATATTTCGGAGAACAAAACGCGTCTCTCAGAAAAAAGTAAATTCAAAACAATTGTGAAGAGAGTAAATAAACCGGTCTCTCTCACCTTGCGTATCCTATTGGAACTGTAAACGCCACCACTTCAGATGTATCCTTTGTCACTGCGACGGGTTTCACACCAACATGTGCAATCCCACTGCTCAACAGCACTATTATTCCGCTCCACGATCTTATACCAGACTTAGAGCCAACTGACTCTGCCTCGTGAAACACGGTACTGATGACAGATTAGAGGAATTAATATTACTCTTAAATATGTAAAATTTTAATATGCAATTTTGGATATTCTTTTTATATCGATGTTTTCTTAATTCTACAGGTAAGTGAAAGCGATTATAAATTTTGTCATTACGGTGGATTTCAAAGAATTTTCTACCGGGAAGTTATTTCTGACGATTTTTGGTTTCATAAAATTTATTTTGTTTCATTTTATAAATATTACATTTACAGTTTCAACAAACAATGAACTGATTCCAGAGAGTGCCATTTTCCAACTACTGTGTGAATTCTCTCCAGTTTCGTATGTGTGACATATATTTGTTTTTGTTTCATGATTCTCTGTTCCTTAAATAATTATTTCCCGGTGATTTACTAGATGTTTTTACTTAAAAAAATAAAAACGTTTACTTACTTTACATATATTACGTCTGCCAGTGTGCTCCATATTTCGGCACAAGATAGTTGTCCAACACCAGATCGTTTCTGAAAATATCATCATTCATGTCCACATTACTCTGCATTGACCAGTTACGAGTTGGTGATACATTTCTTCAGTACATGTTTTAAGGCCAAATAATACAGTAGCTGTTTATTACCACTGCTTTTTGGTTTCCAGTAATGAGATATTATGAAATATGCTAAGATTCTTCCATTTTAATTGTTTTCCTCTAGAGCAATATTTTGTTGAATAAATAATACGTTATTTGCAGATGACTGTTTTATGTAGTTATTTATTTTTTTATATTCAGTTGTTCATTTATTTCAATGTCTTCGAATAATTTTTGAACTCTTTTTCCCAGGGGTTGGGAGCAGCTTCTTATATTGTAGATTCCGGAATAAATATTTTTATATTTATCTTTCTTCCCCTTATATGTTACATGTACATTCTGTATTTGTTCTCCCATTTCATGTCTAGCATATTAATCTAATCATATTTATATTTAAATAAGCCTTTCCAATAAGCAGGGATCTCAGTGCATTTTAGCCACTTCAACAAATCACTTATTACTATGCAAATGTAAATCCGACATTTTTCATGTAAATCTTATTTGTGAAATTTTCTCTTTTAATATTTTTAAGTAACTTCAATCACTACAGAGTAGGCATTATGGACCAATATCACAAGTGACAAACATTATGTAACATACATTCAGAAAAAATATGAAAGCAAATATTTTTTTTATATTGTGAAGAAAATATTTTGCAAAATAGAGATTTGTTTATATTTGTAACTCCAGAGACAAAAAGAGAATATTCATCAAATTTTCTTTTTTCTTTGTAGAAAAAAAAAGCAATTATGTGAGCCATTGTATATTTTGTGCATTTACTTGACTTTGCAGAAAATTGTTTGTATTGAACTTAATCGCAATTTATGGTGAGTGAAGAACTGAATCAGTAAAAATTTTGAAGAGAAAGCCATTAAAATGTCTACCGGATATTCCAGCACAGTACATCCAACATTTTAAATTTTAATTTCTCCTGCCATTCCTGTAACATGGAGCATGCAGCTTTATATCCAGTTCAGCACACAGATCTCACTGTAATGCTCTGTTTTGCAGAGTCGAATTACACATTTCACATGTAGTACAGGTCCAGTTACCAAAACGATATGTCTACAGGGGATGTGTTGGGCTAACACGGTACACTTCGGTCAGCACGATGACGCGGCCACTTTGTGGCCGAGCCACCAGGAACTGGCAGTCGAAAGGAATGTTGATGTTGGTGAAGAACTGCTCAAGGGACGTGTTGGTGTCCCGGAACAGCAACCAGATGGCTTTAGATGAATATGTATCTAAAAATGCCTGAGAGAGAAACATTGAAATTTCTTTTTTGAAATGAAATTTTTATTGTTATAAATTTCTATTTATGGAATTTTAATAATTCCAAAACTAGTGTTTATTTAAATAAATTAATAATTTGATAAAATAAAGGCAGATAATTATGTAGATAATTCTTCATTCGTATCTACTTTTGACTTTATAGATTTTAAATTTTGAAAATCATAATTTTCGGATAATAAAATAAGAAATAAGAAATAACACGATACTGGAAATTGCAAGAAGAGAACTGTATCGCTCTTTATAAGTACTCGCTTTGAAAAGGGCTATGGGCCTGTCGTAAGAGTGACTATGGAATGAAAGAATGAATAATTGAATAAATAATCCTATCCTAATAATACACAATCACTTATTTTCTAATCTTTATTTACAGAGTCCTCCGCACAGAGGAGATTTAAAAACTGTAACAAAAGTGGCAACGTACTGTGACCGTGCAGTATGAAGCTTCTCTTATCTGGTAACTTTACAGGCGTTAGCTTAAAGACCTGAGAATTCAATACTAAAATATTTTAAAACTGTAACTTCTTTACTTTTCAACCGGCCCACAAATCCTACATTTCGAGGTGGTCTCGAAGAATATCAAACAAACAAAGAAGTTTGAAATTTTGTGCCTTGTATTAAATTACTCTCATATATTATATCTGATATCAAATGGCTCAGTACATTTCTAACCTGATTTATATAGCGTCTTGTTTTTTCATTCCTTCTCAGTATGACGTATATTGACCGCTGAGCAACGCAGCTCTCTCTGGTGCCACTTCTGAATGTCTTTTCCATAATAGGAACGTATTCATACACTAAGTACTTGCGAACTGTCTGCACCAATATTGTAGCTTCGAAACCTGAAATACATGAATTATATTTTATATAACATACACTGTATGAAGATATTAAATGCAGATTAAAATGAAAGAATACATTTCATTTCATAATCCATTGTCTTCCAGATTGCAATCCAAAGATAAAAGCTCTAAAATATACTGGAATATGATTTTGCTTTTTGTTTTGGAGGGACGTGAAACATGTTCTCCGACATTAAGGGAGGAACATAGAACAAGGGAGATTCAGAATACGGTGTTCAAACGTAGGCCTAAAATTTAGGAGTTAACAGGGTGGAGGATGAAAATACACAACGCGCATCTTCAGTATTGATACTCACCACCAAATGGTACTCTGATGTTCGATCAAGAGAAACGAGATGGGCGTGTTATGGACAAGTGTGGTAGAGGGCCGAGATGCTGCAGGGTTTGATGGGGTAACCTGCAGAAAAGAGTCCACTTGTAAGGCCTAGGCGTAGATATGAAGATAAAAATAATATGGACCTTTATTATATTGAATGGGTGTGCATGAATTGGATTGATATGCTTCAAGTTACTGACATGTGGTTGAATCTGCTGTATAATTTGGGTTCCATAGGGTCCGGGGAATATTTTGACTAGGTGAGGAAGTACTGGCGTTTAAAGAGGGACTCTGCACCTTGGAGCCAGGCAGTGTACTGATGAACGGATATACAGGGTGTTTATTTTAAATATTGATCGGACGTCTGTTCAATTATTTACAGATTTGTAACAATTTACCATATGGTTCGAAAATGTGATAACGTAAGGAAATAGGAATTCCAAATAACATGAAAGTAAATAACAAACAGTAATATATTTAATTACAGAACTGTCACGTATTGCAGGTAATTAAATTTTAAATTAACGTATAATTCTACACAGCATTAGGAATTTTTTAGACAGTGTATGTATGTATGTATGTATGTATGTATGTATGTATGTATGTATGTATGTATGTATGTATGTATGTATGTATGTATGTATGTATGTATGTATGTATGTATGTATGTATGTATGTATGTATGTATGT
>Ga0268261_10001848_pt1 | contig 14894 bp, 12 predicted proteins | sample TergutNc150P1_FD_190353 | JGI IMG/M metagenome (GOLD analysis project Ga0268261, IMG submission 190353) | Nasutitermes corniger P1 segment gut microbial community from laboratory colony in Florida, USA - Nc150 P1 (SPAdes) (version 2) | ecosystem: Host-associated > Arthropoda: Insects >... | reverse complement strand
TGGTCCATGTCAGTCCAGGAGGTTTGTGCAAGAACATGCGTTTAATAATAAAAGCGACAAGGCTGATGGATTAATTTTACCATCCTTGTCGCAATTTTCATATACGGTCTGTTATGACCCGCTTACTTCATAATCACCATAGCCTTCAGCTTCGCTTACTTCCCCGGCACCGGCATCAAGATCCGGTTCGGGCGCTGCTTCTTCTTGTGGGGGTGCCGGCGGTGCATCCGGCACGGCTTGCTGTGGTGGTTGCACAGGCTCTGCCGGTGGTTCAGGTGGCGTCAAATTGCCCCGACTCACATCAATGGTGATGTGATCGTTCATGCCGATAAATTCCGAAAAACGGGACATGTTGACGATTTGCCCCCTTGGTTCATAAGAATCCACGTAGCGCACGGCATAGGTAATATTCGCCCCACCTTCGTTAAATTCAAAGAAGGTGCTGGCAAGGACGTTTTCCATTCGCCCAATCAAGTTTTCCATGAACGGACGCCCCAAAGAATAAACCAAGGTGATGGTCCGGTCTTCATCCGCCAGTTCCGTCCCAGCTGTTATCGACTGCTGGATCAGACGGCCAAATGGCACAGTAGTACTGAAGCGGTCTCTACGGACAATGTCCAAGCCTTCATATTCAACGGCATCCTCTTGGCTGATGCGGCTAAAATCCGGGACGATGACCGGCTCATCAGCAGCTACGGTAATAATGACTTCTTCAGTATGTGGGAAACGCGCCCTTGCTTCAATGTTTTGTTCAAGGACTTCCCCTGCTTCTTTTTCTTCATCAAAACGGGTCACGATGGTTACTTGGATATTTTGCTGTTCTTCCCATGCCTCGACTTCTTCGATGTCGCGGCCTACAAAATTAGGCATTGTCAGCATCCTTGGCCCGCTGGACATAACAACAGTCAGGCTATTGGAACGGGTAAAATGGTCCACATCCACAGCTGGCGGGTGTTCAAGGTCAATAAAGCGCCCGGCTTCGACCGTATCATGGGTTTCTTCCCGGACCTGGACAGAGTTGCCCATACGCATTTCCCGCCGCCAGGTATTGACCTGTCCAGTAGTCATGGCTGAAAAGTCAGGGAGTGGGATCACTTCGTTAGGGTCCGCCCCTTGGGAAACTCCTAAAACAACGACGGAACCCCGTTGGATGGTGCTGCCCGCCTCCACATTCTGTTCGAAAACAATCCCTGGGTCGAACTTCAGGTTGTAGCTTTCATTTTGTTGGACAGAAACCCCATTTTGAAGCGCCCATTGGGTGGCCGCTGAGAAGTTTTGACCCGTAAAATCCATCACTTCCACCGAATTGACCATCCGGATGCCAAAAAATGCTAAGACGGCAACCACTAAGACCGAAGCGCCGATAATGGACATTTTGACTATTTTTCGTTTATGATAGCCTTGGTCTGCCACTACGACATGGTCAGGTGCCTTGATCTTTGAATTTGACCCGCCTGGCCTTGCAGGGGCCGCCCGTGGGATTGTCTTTATTGGCTCGTTGGCAGCAGCCGTTGCCGCGTTTTTTTTATTGTCTGAATAATTCTTGCTGTCAAACTGGTTCAAAAAACTATTGCCTGTGGTATCCTTGCTCATGTTGCCATTCCCTCCCTTTTAAAAATCCTCATCAAGCCGTATCTGCTTCTTGCCCACCGTCAACAAGTTTTCCTTTTTTAAGGCGGTAAGTCACATCTGCCTGCTTGGCAATTTCAAGGGAGTGGGTAACCACGATGACGCACTTGTTATTGTCGTGGGCCAGGGTTTTAAGGATTTGGATGATTTCCCCTTCCATTTCCTCATTCAAGTTTCCAGTGGGTTCATCTGCCAAAAGCAAATCGACATTTGTTGAAAGGGCACGGGCAATCGCAACACGCTGCTGTTCCCCACCGGACAGCTGGTTGACAAGCCTTTTGGCCTTATCTGCTGTGATTCCGATGTAATCCAACAGGTTCATGGCAATTTCTTCCTCATTGCCTGGAAGGCCATTGTCCGTAATGCTCATGGCAACACGTACGTTTTCCGCTGCTGTCATAAACGGGATGAGGTTATACGCCTGAAAAATAATCCCGATGTTGTTGCGGCGGTAATTTTCAAACCCCTTTTTAGCAATGCTTTCGCCATCGAATAAGATTTCCCCTGATTCGGGCTTGTCCAAGGCACTTATCAACGATAAAAACGTCGTTTTCCCGGAACCTGATTCACCGAGGATGGCATAAAACTTCCCCCGTTCAAAGGTAGCCGAAACATCACTTAAGATATAACGTTTTGCCCCACCGTCCTGATATGAATAATTGACATTCTCCACTTTTAACACACTCATGATTTTTCCCTCCTGATATAACTTCTCCAAACGGCTTTTCCCCTTGAAAATGGATAAACCTTTAAAAAAGGAAACGCTACGCTTGTGTCAATTATAACGGAGATTTATGGATACTTCAACCAATTTTTGCAAAAAGATAAAATTTTTTGTCTATTTCACCGTTTTTTTCAGATTCCCCTAGGGACTATTCCCAATAAACGGCGGCAATAGCAAAAACCAAAAAAACAATCCCAACTACCTCGTTCAAGCCATAAGAAGCCACCTTCACATGCTTTAATTGCCCAGGCCGTACGATAATATGTTCGGCAATCAGCAAAGCGGCAATGAGAAACAGGCCTATATAATAAATGCTGCCAAAATGAGGGACCCAAAATCCAACCAACAACAAGAATAAAAGGGACAGCATATGGCAGGCCGCCGAAATCCAAAGGGCGGGTTTTATGCCCAAGCATGCCGGCATGGAGCATATCCCGTTTGCACGGTCGAATTTTACGTCCTGAGCACCATAAATAATATCAAACCCCGCTACCCAAAAAGCATTGGCAGCCGATAAAAAAATAGGGATGAAAAAAGGATCCTTCGCCTTGAAGGCTCCTATGAGCAAAGGGATGGCCTGGGCATTCCCGGTAAAAAAAGCCCGTACGAATGGCGAAAGCCCTCCAAAATTCCCGGTCACAGCCAACCAGGCCCCCATCGGCGCAAGGCCGCATGTCATTCCCAGCACCAAGTGGCAAGCCCAGGTAAACCGTTTTGTGTATGAATAAGACCACATCATGAAAAGTGCCAATGGCAATAGCAATAGGCAAAGGCGGTTGATAAAAAACACACACAGCGCCATACCGACGAAACAGGCGACGGAAAATGCTAAAGCCTCCCCTTTTTTCATGGTACCCGTAGGCAGTTGCCGCCCCTTTGTACGGGGGTTTTTGGCATCTATCCCTGCATCTATGACCCGGTTGATGCCATTGGCTCCCGTCCTTGCCAGAAGGAGCGTTGCCAGTATGAGGGCAAACTTGCCTGCCATCACTTGACCTCCCGTAACCAAAAGTAGCGAAACCAAGCCAAATGACAAAGAAAAGACAGTGTGGCGAAACATGACCAAGACACCAAAGTCATGGGCTTTCCTCGCCATGCGCTTAAAGACCATCATTGACCATCCCTTCCAAAGCCCTTTCCAGGCACTCTAGCATGGATGAGATGTCCCCGGCAGTTATGACAAGTGGTGGCTGAAACGCCAACACGTGACGGTGCTCGCCATTTTTCCCTATTAAAAAACCGAAATCTTTCATGGTTTCCAGGATTTCATCGGCGGCCTCTGGATTGGGGGATTTATCCGGGTACACCAGTTCTGCCCCGATCATGAGGCCCAAACCACGGACGTCCCCGATGATCGGATAGGTTTTTTGCAGCCGTTTTAGCCCTTCCATCAACTGCCCGCCAAGTATCCGTGCTTTTTCTGCCAACTGGTTTTTTTCCAGGTAATCCAAAACCGCAATCCCGGCCGCTGCCGACACGGGGTTGCCCCCCAATGTCGAGGCTGAAGGTGTCGTAAAGCTTTTTGCCATCTGGTCGCTAGTTATAAACGCCGAGATAGGCTGCCCGTTGCCAAGGGCCTTGGCAACTGTCATCACATCGGGGACCACGTCGAAGTGTTCGATGGCAAACATTTTACCCGTACGGGCAAAGCCGGTCTGGACTTCGTCGATGATCAACAAGATGCCAAATTCATCTAGGACCGCTTTTAAGGCTTTGAAATAGCCCATAGGCGGGACGATAATGCCACCATTCCCTTGGATGGGCTCACAAAGCATCGCAGCAAAGTGGCCTGCCCCCCTTCGGCTGATGGCTTCCTTTATCCCATTTACGCAGGCAAACCCGCAGCAGTCCGGTTCTTTTTCATAAGGGCAGCGGTAGCAATACGGATTGGGAACGAAGTGGACGTTTCCAGAAGGCGAACCTGTTGCCCGCCACATCCCAATCCCGGTGGCAGACATGGCCAGGCGGGTCCGCCCATGAAGCCCAAGGTCTAGCGCCAAGAAACCATTTTTTCCTGTATAAAGTTCTGCCAAGAGCATGGCGCCTTCATTGGCCTCTGATCCCGTGGAGCAAAAAAATGAACGTTTCAATCCTTTAGGGGCAATAGCAGCCAATCTTTGGGCCAGCCCCACCGATGGCTCAGTCAAATAAATGGTGGTCGTATGCTGCAGCTGGCCCATCTGGTCCATGATTGGCCCCAAAATTTCAGGATTGCAGTGGCCACAATTCATCACGGAAACACCTGCAAAAAAATCCACGTAACTTTTCCCCTCATGGTCCCACAAATGCTGCATCTTGCCTTTGACCAGCTGGGGAGGATCCTTATAAAAATGATAGGAACAAGGAACCAGGTACTCTTTTTTCTTTTCGATAATCTTTGCTGGGCCGATAGGCATGATGATTCCTCCTTCTTAAATCCCTGAGGAGAACCCTAGGAAGCTATATGTTTTTGGGTTCCCCTCTGTTGCCTCAATTAAGTTCATCCATGCTTGTTGCGGATTCAGCTGGCCATCGATGGCTTTACGGTACCAGCGGGTAAGTTGCCCCACCACTTCAGCCCCTTCGTGTCGGGCTTCAATGAATAAGGCTTTGGCCCCAAGGGCGGAAAGTTCACCCACCACCGGCAAAAGGGCTAGGTCAGCCCCAGGCAATAGATGGTTCTTGCAATAACGGTCGGCTCGCAGCCTCCTTCCATTCCCCCGTCCGTCAATAATGGGGGCGATTTCTTCACGGCAATATTCGTGGCACCAGTCCTGGGAAGTCAGGTTATGCCCGGCCGCCAGCAGGCAGTGGTCCATATACATAAGGGTGGGTGCGCCGTGGACGAGGATTTCCAAGGGGGAGTTGGTTTTCGCCAATGCTTCCTTAAGGGAAGCAGCAGAGGCTTCGATGGAAAACATCATACGCTTTAAGCCTAGGGATTCATAAAAAGACACTGATTTCTTATTGTAGACATTTAGCCCATAATCCCCGATCACCTCAAGTCCCAAGTTGCGAAACCGCAGGGCTTGCCCGAAATTTGAGATGAGGAACCCAGCGATACCGAGTCCCTTAAGTTTTAATGTAAAATCTTCCAATTCGTCAGACTGGCGCTTTGAAAGCATCCTTGGGAGCCGATAATAAATCTTCGTGCCGGTTTTTACTGCCTGTTTTATAAAGTCCAGCTCCCATGGCCTTTGGGGATGGAAGGTTTCCCCATTCAGATAAACCGCATCCGCCCCATTTTTGATAGCAGCAAGGCAAGAGCCTGGGTCGTTGACGCAAATGCTCAGAAGCGGTCTATCGGCGTTCCCACCACCCTGAAGTTTTTGTTTTATGCGGTCCAATTCAACTTTGCTTATCGGGGACTCTTGAACAGGGAGGCTGAAAACACGCGGCTCCCGCTCCCCGCTCGCTGCAATAAATTGCTGGCCAGGGATTTTATAGCTATAGGCGGTCGAAAAGTCGCGGACACGGTGTTCCCAAAGTTTTTTGGCTTGGGATCCTTCTACCAAATATCCGCCCGGGTTTTTTAGGTAACGGTCGATGGCCTCGCCATATGCATTTATAATATCTACTAAATAAAGGGCATCTCGCATGCGCCCTTCAATTTTAAAGGAGTTGATCCCGGAGTTTAAAAGCTCGGGCAGATGCCGGTACATTGACATGTCCTTGACCGCCAAAAGATGCCCGCCATTCTCAAATTTCCAGCGACACGGCTTCATGCAGGTCCCCCTGTTGGATGACTTCCCAAAAAGGGTACCCGACAAGAAACACTGGGCACCATGGGCGGAGCACATATCCCCGTGCATAAAATACTCATATTCCATTTGCGGGCAAGCTGCCACCAAGGCACTGGCAGTTTCCAATGACATTTCCCGGGACAGCACCACACGGGTCGCCCCCATATCCTTGGCTGCCATCACCATATCCAAGTTATGGACATTTGCCATCACCGATAAATGGATGTCGATGCTCAGCCCAAGTTCGTTGATCGATTCGACCACGCCCATATCGGCAACGATTACCCCATCTGGGCGTATGGAACCTAAAAACTGCAAAAATGGGATCAGTTCCCTGATTTCGGCATCATTCAACATGGAATTCAGGGTAACATAAACCTTTTTTCCCAACTCATGGGCACGACGGACTGCCTTTTGTAATTCTTCATTGCTAAAATTATGGTTTTTCTTATGGTTTCTCATGTTAAACGCCTTGCCACCTAAATAAACCGCGTCGCAGCTGCTAGTGATGACGGCCTCGAAGTCGGAAAATGTCCCGACGGGCGCCAACAATTCCAATTCCCTGCCCTTGAATTTCCTCATGCAACACCCTCCTCATTAACCTAATATCATCTAGGATACCCAATTTCAGCAAAAATATCATAAATAATGGGATTTTAATCAATGCCTGGATAATTATTAAGTGGGCTCGGCTTATTATTTTCAAAAAACCTGTTTGACAAGGGGTTTATCCTTTGATAGAGTTAAAGGGGAAGCCAACATATAATTTGGCAATAACAACAAGGGGGAATAAACTGATGAAGTTTGGTTACTGGACACCTATTTTTGGGGGCTGGCTTAGAAACTCAGGTAATGAGGACATGCCTGCCACCTTTGAATACGCAAAAAAGACAGCCTTAAAAGCTGAAGCACATGGTTTTGATATGACTTTGATTGCCGAACTTTACTTAAACGATATCAAAGGGATCGATGCCGATGCCCTCGAAGCCTGGTCTACAGCTGCCGGGCTTGCGGCGGTAACCCATAAACTTCAAATCCTGGCTGCTATCAGGCCCGGTTACCACAATCCGGCGGTGTTAGCAAAAGCCGCTGCAAATATTGACTGGATGTCAAACGGACGCCTCGCACTCAATGTCGTTTCCGCATGGTGGGAAGAAGAAGCCAGGCAATATGGCGGGCAGTTTACTGCCCATGATGAGCGTTATGCCCGCACAGCGGAGTTCATCCAAGTGCTAAAAGGGCTTTGGACCACTACCCCATTCAGCTACCATGGAAATTTTTATCAACTGAATGGGACGCATCTCGCACCAAAGCCCCTAAATGCCCATATTCCCATTTATGCCGGTGGGGAAAGCGAAAAAGGCAAGGAAACCATTGCCAACCATGCTGATTCTTATGTCATGCATGGGGGAACGCCCGCCGAAATCAAGGAAAAGATAGCAGATATGGCGAACCGGCGTAAAAAAGCGGGCCTCCCTCCCTTTGAATCATTTGGGATGGCAGCTTTTGTCATTTGCCGGGACACCGAAGAAGAAGCATTGGCAGAATTAGAGCGGATTACCCGAGTCGATGGGGGAGCAGGTTTTGCAGGTTATAAGGATTTCACTGAAAAATCAAAACTGGAACAGGCTGTTTCACTCCAGAATTATTCCGTTTCTAACCGGGGCCTTCGTCCTGGGCTTGTGGGAACCCCTACCCAAATAAAGGAAAAAATCAAAGCCTACGAAGATGTTGGGCTTAACTTGCTCATTTTACAATTCTCCCCACATTTGGAGGAAATGGACCGTTTTGCGCAACAGGTCATGGCGGGATATCGTTAAAGCATAGAAAAAAGCAAGGCCGATTAGTCCGGGCCTTGCTTTTTTTTATGCTGTTTTTTCAGTCAGCTTGTTATTGACAATCGATGAAATCCCGCTTTCCATGATGTTGGCCTCGGCTACTTGCCCTTGGCTTTTTCTTGTCAAACGGATAATATCTGCCGTTTCAATCCCGCTTTTTAAAATGTTCACGCTATCCCCCATGCGGGTTAGGCCATTGGTGTAAAACTCATGGGCAATCCCAAGGACATTGGTAAGGATTTCCGGTCCATACCAACCTTGGTAGGACAAATCATTAATATTCAAGACGGTCTTGATTCCTTTATAATAAGGATGGTCCCCATAGGCTATTTTTTGCAGCAAGGCAAAGATGCTGGTGTGCCAGTCGTTTAACTGGACTTCTTTGATGCCTTTTGCCAAGTAAGGCAGTGCCGCAAGGGCCCCCCGGTTAAAGAAAGCAAAGCGCTCAAGGTCGTCCTCATGCCCATAAATCCCTTCGCGGCCAAAGAAATACTCATTGCCTACGAACAAATAGGTAATCCCATGGCCCTGCAGGCGGCTGATGCTGGCACGGTGCTGGATGCTTCCAAGGTAGACAGGGATATCCATGACCCATTCTAGGGTTTCCGGGGCAACGTGTAATTGTTGGTAATGGGGCATGACCACGATGGCATTCTCCCCGTTGGCCGTTGTCTGGCGGACTGCTTCCAAAGTTTTTTCCCCTAGGTCGCCCAGATTGGTAAATGGCTCGCATTCGCTGACAATGTAAGCAATGGTGTTTTTGGGTTCAGGGTTTTCGCTTTTTTTATGGCTGGCTTTTTTGGCAGAAGATTTAGCCTTGCTTTTGACCCCGCCTTCCATTTCAGATGCATTTTGCGACTTGGCTGCTTTTACTTCGTGGGTTGTTTCACCTGCTGCCGGCGCAACCCCTGCTTTTTTCAAGTAGACAAGCACAGCCTGATGTTGTTCATCCGTCAATTTATTTTGGGCTTTGACTGCAAAGGATAATTCCTCGGCACAAATCCTAACCAGCTCTTTGCTTGCCAATTGGTATTCTTTTGCAATTTCATACACTTTCATCATAAATTCCCCCTGTTTAAACAGTTATTTACACATTCATGGGTAACACTGCAATCTTTTACATAATAAATATTTTAACAAAATTACTTCTATTTGATAATCAAAATTTGGCAATTCTTCCTATAAAACCGTTATTTTTCGGCTCCCTTGAAAAAAATAGTGTTTTTTTGACAGCATTTCCCCTTCCGAGGTGTTGTTTTGTCGAAAAAACATCTTTGTTTCTTAAGCGTTTTCGAATTTTTCATAAGGTATTTCGGCTGCCTTTTTGGCATCGATGAAAGTGATGCCGATGGATTTGGCCCACACATGCATGGTGCCATTTACCGGCTGGCAAACCATGACAAGGCCTTGGTCGATGCCTTTTTTTAGCATCTGATAATATAAATGATGGGCAGCCCCCCTTAAATCCTGTGAGCCGCCACCAAAGCAACAGACATAAAAAGGCAAGCCATCCGGCCCAAAGGCTTCCAGGTCCACCTGGGCATCGCCCAAGGACAGACTGGCTATCCCAAACCCTTTTTTCCTAAGGACATCGATGCAGTAACGCTTGAAGCTTCTGGGGGATAGGCTGGCCGGGTCTTGCCTAACGAGGCGAAAATCCCTTTCGAGGGCGATGAGCGACCGCCTCTCCTCCCCTAAGCGTTCCTCCAACCCATCCATTTCATGCTGCTGCCTTCCAAGCCAATTCAAAACAAGGAAAGTCCCCAGCACACCTGCCGTGAGCAAAAACCAAAAAGGCATGGCAAATAAAATGCCTAGTGACCGGTGGACCATCCCGTAAAAATTTAGGTAGGTGATCAGCCCAAAAATCCCTAGCATGATCCAAAAAAGCCACCTGTTCACTTTTTGTGCGTTCAACTCATCCATCTGCGTCACTCCCATCATTGTTTGCCTTATTATGGAAATTTATGGGTTATTTATTCTCGATGTTGCCGATGTTTTTAATTTGGATGGAAAGGCGCCCATCCGGGCCGTTGACGACCTCGACAAATTCCTTATTATTATAATAGTCGAGCGGGATGGTAATTTCGATTCCCGTATCCGTTACAAGCCTTTGGGTCTTTCTTAGGGGCATCTTCACTAAATTCTGATTGATGACCGGTTTATCTATCCCATGGCCTTTTAACTGCTCCACGTAAGCCAAACGGGCCTCAGGGGCTTCGAAAAACACTTCTTCGGCAATGACCCCCATATCAAGGTCCTCGCCGACATTAACCGTTTCCTTGATGACCCGCTCAAATGCCGGGATCAAATGCAGCTTATCCAACTGATGGTCCTCGACGACCTCCTCGGCAACCTCGCGGGCTGTCCTGACGGCTTCCTTAAGGGAAATCTTTGTTTGGCATTCAAGGATCTTATCGGCATATAAAAAGGTATCGTCATCGATGGATGAGGTCATTCCCTCTAAGATGGTAAGGTTCAGTTTATCCATATCGATCATGAAAAAGGAGGAATTGCTCAGGCTCACCTTCGGTAATACCGATTGGTGGACCAATAAATTGTTTTGGATGCCGATTTCGTTTTGGACCACGTGGTGGACCATTTCCTCCTTGCAATTTATTTCAAGGCCTACGAGAAACTCTTCCTCTTTATTGGTAATGACACAGATGAATAAATCGCTGGAAGTGAAAATTTCATAACGGCCTTTGAATTCATAGCGTTTCATGGCGATTTCCCGGGCAAACTCCAAAAACGGGATGCTGCGGTTGCGGTATTCCAGGAACAGTTTGCGCATATCGGAACTTTCTTTGAATACCGCTGGGCGCGCAGCGGCATTTTTCATGCATTTTTCAATGTTTTTTTCCAAAAACCTTAGCGCCCCATCCACATTTTCATCCAGGGGCAATTCCGGCGGGACAAAGTTATGGTGATAATTATCAAGCAAAAATAAATAACATTCGCGAACCGTTACAGCCACGTCAACAACTCCTTAAAAAAAGACTGGGATTAACCAGCCTTTTTGTTTTTTATGCGATGATGTCGTTGACACGGGCCAAGACATCTTCTTTGATTTTTGAAACCTGGGCATCTGATTTTTCCATCATGTCAGAAATGACGGCAATGTATACTTTTGCCTTCGGTTCTGTCCCAGACGGGCGAAGCACGAACCAAGAACCGTCTTCCAGATGATATTTTAACACGTTTGACTTTGGCAAGTCAATATCAACCGTCGATTCATTAACAAGGTCAGTACACGTGCTTTCCTTGTAATCTTCCACTTTGACAACGCTTTGCCCGGCAATGTTGGTCGGCGTATACTGGCGGAAATCTGAAAGGATGCGGTTGATCTTATCCGCGCCTTCTTTACCTTTTAAGGTAATGTTGACCAAGCCTTCGCGGTAGAAGCCATAAGTTTCATAAAGCTCTACCAATACTTCATAAAGGGTCTTGCCAAGTGACTTGTAATAAGCAGCGGCTTCAGCACACATCAAAACAGATTGTACAGAATCCTTGTCGCGTACAAAATCACCGATCAAGTAGCCGTAAGACTCCTCGTAACCAAAGATGTATTCGTAATCTGTGCCTTCCATCAGGCGGGCTTGCTCACCGATAAATTTGAAACCAGTCAAAGTCGATACAACGTCATAGCCATAGGATTTGGCGATGGCGGCCCCCATTTCAGAGGTAACAATCGTATTAAAAACGCGGCCTTTTGCTGGCAGGGTGCCTTGCAGTTTCTTTTGGGAAAGGATGTAGTGGATGAGGATAGCGCCTGTTTGGTTTCCTGTAAGCAGCGTGTATTTCCCAGCCGGATCCTTCACAGCAAGCCCTACGCGGTCAGCATCCGGGTCTGTTGCAATCAAGATGTCAGCATCTACTTTTTCCCCTAGGGCGATGGACATTTCAAAAGCAGCTGGATCCTCAGGATTTGGTGATTTGACAGTTGTAAAATCCGAATCCGGGGTACTTTGCTCCTCAACGACATGCAGCTGCTCATAACCGCATTCTTTCAGTAACTTGCGCACAGGGATGTCAGCCGTCCCGTGAAGGGGAGAGAATACGATTTTTAAATCTTTTTTACTTAAATCCCGGTTGATTTCCAGGGACTTGACGCGTTCGATGTAAGCATTGTCAACTTCTTCACCAATCATAACGATTAGGCCGGCTTCTTTTAACTCCTGCTCTGATTTTACTTGGATGTCAAACACATTGGCAACCGCATCTACTAAGGCAACTACTTTTTCGGCTTCGGCTGGCACGGACTGGCAACCTGTTTCGTCATAAATTTTGTAGCCATTGTATTCCGGTGGATTATGGGATGCTGTTACAACAATCCCGCCTGCGGCATTCAGGTACCTTACCGCAAATGATAATTCAGGCGTCGGGCGGAGTGATTCAAAAACATAAGCCTTGATTCCGTAAGTTGCCAGCACTTTAGCAGATTCCATCGCAAATTCCGGTGAGAAATGGCGGCTGTCATAGGCAATCACTACTCCACGTTCCTTTGCATTGCCTACATTGCCTAGCAAGAATTGGGCGAAGCCAGCATTTGCTTTTCGGATGGTATAAATGTTCATGCGGTTTGTCCCTGCGCCAATTACCCCCCGCATCCCGGCAGTCCCAAATTCCAGGTTGCGGTAGAATGCATCCTCTTTTTCTATTTCACCCATAGCAAGCAACCGGGCTTTTAAGGTTTCATCCAGATTTTCTTGGTTTAACCACAACTGATAGTCATTTTCGTAAGACATATTATATCCCCTCTCCTTTTGGGCTGAATAGCCACTTTTCATACACCAGTATTATACCATATTTAACCTATAATTCGACCCCTAAATCATTCGACAAATTATTTAAACTCCATGCTGTAAGCTGCTTTAAAAGCCTCTTTTGCTCCCAGTCTGACAATCCCTTTCTTGTCTTTCAACTCGCCGGGCGAGGTTTTGGTATCCGCCATGCCGTACCAGGGCTCTATGCATACGAAGGGGGCCTCAACCCCTTCTTCGCCGATAGGCGACCAGATGCCGACGTAGGGAAACCCTTCAAATCTAATATTGACCCCATGGTCATGGTTGTAGCATTTTAGCGAAATTTCAGATTCGTTTTCTAAAATAATCGTAGGATATTCCTCAAAAAGCCCAAAAGACAGCGGAAGAAGCTTGAGGTCTGGGATGATGGATTCTTTTTGATCTTTAATCAACCCGGTTTGTGTATCGAACAAATAGGTTTCAACTTGCCCGTTGTCATGAAGATGCAGATAGTAATCCGATAAAGCGTCTTGGCCCAATAAGTCCGTACTGATGGCTGGGTGAGCACCGATGGAAAAGAACATCTCGGTATCATCTGGATTGGTGACCTCCCATTTTACACGCACCGTAGCTCCTTCTAAAACATAGCCGATGCGCAGGATAAATGCAAATGGATATTTATTTAACGTTTCAGGCGTATCCTTAAGTTCGAACCACAACTCTTTTTTTTGTTCACTGGCCAAAGCAAATGCCATATCACGGGCAAAGCCATGTTGCCCAAGGGAATAAGTTTTCCCATTGACCAAATACTCGTCATTGGCAACCCGCCCGACGATAGGAAAAAGCACAGGGGAAACCCGTCCCCAAAATTTAACATCGCCGCTCCAGAGCCGTTCCTTGCCTAACTCCTTATCAAAAATCCTTTTGACTTCAGCCCCAAATGGATCGATTTCAATCCGAAGTAAGTTATTCTCAAGTACAAACATCTTTTCATCTCCTATCTGTAGCTTAATTATAACATCCGTTTAAAAGGTAAGAAAGCGGATATTGATAAAATTAGCAATAAAAAAACACGTCAAACGTGTTAGTTGGTAATTTGGAGGCGCCAAACGGATTTGAACCGATGATCAGGGAGTTGCAGTCCCGTGCCTTACCACTTGGCTATGGCGCCTTTTTATGGAGCGGGTGAAGAGAATCGAACTCTCACAGTCAGCTTGGAAGGCTGAAGTTCTACCATTAAACTACACCCGCAGTATTGTATATTTCCTTCTTCTTTATACCATATGCACTAAGGAATAATTTGAGTACAAAAACTATATATTTTGTTACTGAAAATAAAAAAATGGGGCGACTGATGGGAATCGAACCCACGAATGCCAGAGCCACAATCTGGTGTGTTAACCACTTCACCACAATCGCCATTTTTATTTTAATGGCAGGGGATGCCGGAATCGAACCGACCCTAGCGGTTTTGGAGACCGCCGCACTACCGATATACTAATCCCCTGGGTGGTGCCGGAAACAGGACTTGAACCCGCAACCTACTGATTACAAGTCAGTTGCTCTACCAATTGAGCTATTCCGGCATTATATGGTGGAGGATGACGGGCTCGAACCGCCGACCCTCTGCTTGTAAGGCAGATGCTCTCCCAACTGAGCTAATCCTCCGATATAATGGTGACCCGTACGGGGTTCGAACCCGTGAATGCCTGCGTGAAAGGCAGGTGTGTTAACCGTTTCACCAACGGGCCACAACACAATGAAAAAATATGGCGCCCACACTAGGACTCGAACCTAGGACCCCTTGATTAACAGTCAAGTGCTCTAACCAACTGAGCTATGTAGGCGAATGGTACCAAGGGCCAGAATCGACGGACGGAATAATCCCGCAGGGATTTAATCCTATGGGTATACCAGTTCCACCATTCAAGCCTAATTGTAATAAAAGTGCAATTTGGAGGCGTCAAACGGATTTGAACCGATGGTCAGGGAGTTGCAGTCCCTTGTCTTACCACTTGACTATGACGCCTTTTTATGGAGCGGGTGAAGAGAATCGAACTCTCACAGTCAGCTTGGAAGGCTGAAGTTCTACCATTAAACTACACCCGCAAATCAAACAAGCCCGGCAACGTCCTACTCTTGCACGTGTGTACTACCCTCGGCGCTAAAGAGCTTAACTTCTGTGTTCGGGATGGGAACAGGTGTGGCCTCTTTGCCATCGTTACCGGACTTGGTT
>Ga0268261_10001847_pt1 | contig 14896 bp, 7 predicted proteins | sample TergutNc150P1_FD_190353 | JGI IMG/M metagenome (GOLD analysis project Ga0268261, IMG submission 190353) | Nasutitermes corniger P1 segment gut microbial community from laboratory colony in Florida, USA - Nc150 P1 (SPAdes) (version 2) | ecosystem: Host-associated > Arthropoda: Insects > Digestive... | reverse complement strand
AAGCGGACCGACTAAAAATATTTACTCTAAACCAGAAAGACATTGTCAAGTGCAGAGGACTTGGGCTTGATGTGAAATGGTTAATTTGTACACCGAAAAAAATTATACTACCGAGAAAGACAAAAACATATGTAACATAGTCGGGCTCCAGTAATTTCCACGGCTTCCCCCCCCCCCCAATGTCAGGGGATTTAACGATTCCCATCTTGGCAGTTACAGAAATCTTTCTCGGTATATCTCATGAATTTGACATTCAGAGGACCGTGCATCGTAATATATTCTTATAATAAAACCAACCAGATGCACTAATTTCTCAAATTTATTTTTGGAATAGAAGTCTACATGTTTCGGACAGTTTCTCTTTCCATCTTCAGGAGTCTAGTACTGTATACACAACAATAGGTATATGTCATACTGGTTATGCTGACTGTTTGCTAGCAAGCAGTCAGCATAACCTGTATGACATATACCTATTGCTGTGTATACAGTACTAGACTCCTGATGATGGAGAGAAAACCCGTCCGAAACATGTAGAGTTCTATTTCAAAAATAAATTTGAAAAATTAGTGCATCTGGTTGGTTTTATTATAAAAATGTATATCTCATGCTAACATCAGATTTCTATTGCTTGCAAGTCAAAAATATATTCAACGGTCAACAGATGGAGAAAAAAGTTTATTTTCAACGGTAATCATAAAAGCGACATAAATTTATTCCAGGAAGGTCAGAGTAAGCGAGATATACTGGATATAGCGTGGAGAAGGAGATGGGTGCAACCAGAACGGCGGTCTGTACGAAGTGACGGACAGCTATCTGGCCCAGTGTCTCCCAAATTGGGTCCGGCGCAAACCCCGGGGATCCCCTATTATTCCGTAAGAAAACTGCATTACAATACAAAAAGGATAGTATACATAGTATCATAAACATCACATAACGTTTTAAATCCTTGCGGTTTCTTTACGTACCACAAGCTTTAAGATTTAACAATTCTACATGGTGCTCGCTTTGCGTTTATTGTTTTGTACGGATCTCAGAACAGACAGCGGCTTTTGCTTTATACATCATAAACTGATTGATTTTTATAACTGAGGTGGAAAGTGTTTACAGCGCGGTACGAACTGTTTTCTTATATGAAACAGATTAGTTTAATATTTAAAAGGTTAAACTGTCCATAGCTACTTGAAAATTAATCATTCGTTCAAATATTTACGAACTGCTGCAAGAAGAGAATAAATAAAATAACACAATGAAAAATATAATTGCTGTCTTGTGGAACTACATATTAGTTTTTAAGATTAATTTTTCGGTACACACGAAGCACGGTTTCTATTTGTAAATATGTGGCATAAAATAATGTTTACAATTGCACGTCCTTCTTGACAATTACTTATTATTAACCTTACTTATTTGGCGTACAGTTTTTTATATTCATACACTGTACAAGAATTTTACTCCGGGTTCCGAAAAATTTTCTCGAGTGCAAAAGGGCTCCGGTATCAGGCTAAATTTGGAAACCCTGATCTAGACCGATTATTGTTACTTAACAAACGCCTTTCAACTATACAGTTCACGTAACGCACAAAGAGAATGGTAAGCAGTATGCATGGGGGTTTGGCACGGCCACTGACCTGTGACGTCAAACATAAACAAAATCTAATCCTCCCCTCCCTCCCCCAGGCAGTCACATGATGTAAACAAAGTCCCAGACAGCCTGGCGCCGGAATAAACATAACTTTAACATGTTATTATATTGAAAACTAACCCTCCCCGCCCCTCCCTAAACCCAGGCGGTCAAGTAATGTAAACAAAAGATGGCAGACAGCCTGGCCATGTGTAAAACCTAAATTTATCTTATTATTTTGAAACCCAACATTGACCTTGTTGTCACGTGATGTAAACAAAAGAAGGCAGACGGCTTGGCGTCGGGCTAAACCTAACTAACTTGTTATCATTTTGAAACCTAACATTGACCTCGTTATGATCACACGGTGTAAACGAAGTCCCAGACGGCTTGGCGCCTGTGCCGTTTTGAATTCTTGGTAATATGGCGGTTAGAGCGGTAATTTTAAACAATGTTATCATAAAACCTAAAATTGACCTAGTTTTTATCACATGATGTAAACAAAGTCCCAGACGGTTTGTCCCCTGCGTCATTTTGAATTTGAAATAATATGGCTGCTAGAGCGGTAATTTTAAACCTAACATTAACTTGTTATTATTTTGAAACCTAGCAGTGACCTTGTGGTCACATGTGAAAAGATGCGCCATTTTGAATTTTGAGAAAATATGGCGTGTGGCGCGGTAATTTTAAATTTCTTGCTAGCCTAACTTAAGCATTTACTATTTGAATTAGGCGAACATTTTACAATATGGCGGACACGCGCGTTATTTAAATTAGTGCTAAAAGTTAAAAGGTAAAGCAATCCCATTACAGGCCTGGACAGGCCCTGAGGGGTCCAGGAGTTTGAGGCTCCCAGATTTCAAGACAATCGGCATGTGAAGGTGGAAAAGGTTGTCAGCCCTACGCACCGGCCGTCTTTAACCCCGGAAAATATTCCTGGTACTCATTTCTGTTAGAGGCTGAGTCAACCCCAGGGACACAGTGCGGCCGGAAGGATTATGTCAATGAAAAATTCCAATCACACCATCGGGAATCGAACGCGCGACCTTCCGACTTGTAGCGCAGTGCCTCAACCAACTTCGCTACCGCGTGCCCCCAAACTAATGCTAACCTAACTTAAATATTTGCTATTTTAATAAGACCGCCATTTTACAATATGGTTACCACTTTATGTTTTATACGACACTATAAATTGTTCGCTGAAGCGGTAAGATGTGAGACTTATAATTGAAAGATTCCCAAGTTCCAATCCTGCTGCTTTAACCATCTCCTTTTTAAGGAATTTATCCCAGGTAACAAGGGAAAACAAATAATTTTACACTTTAAAAATACATACAATATAAATTCATTGTGCTTGTACACTTAGGCAAATGAAGTTGCTGTGGTGTTTACTCTACAAAGCATGTTTAAAACACAACTGGTTTTAACAATCACAGTTTTTATTTATAGTGACTGCTCTGTAAACTCCCCAAATTATTAACAAAGAGTGATTTCAAACTTGCAGGACCGGTTTTAATACATACTTTAATACGGCACTGATTTTTCCATAACGAATTGTAAGAACTTTTAAAACAGAACAATATTCCGGCGGGAAATATTACTGTTGGAGGATGTCGGGAACAGAACATGGTGTACAATTTACAGTTAGCTACACGCCTAGGACTATCTAAATCCAAAGAAAACATCAAATTTGCACTCGTTTTGAGGTTAACACGTCATATATGTTGAACGTTTCTTGATACACAAATCACCGTAAGCTAGAGACGGTAAGCGCATTTTGAACACACTTTGGACAAATATTAGTTCGGACGAGAACTGTCCATGTACAAGGGTGTATCAAAACGTTTCGAGACTAGTTCCATAGACCGTCAACCGATGGCAGTACGTGAATGAGTGCGCTGTGCTTGGGGGCAGGGAACGTGAACACTCAGCATGCCGAGTGGCGTCGCTGTGTGAACATTGGGAGTTGCACAACACGAGTGTTTGTCACCACGTGTCTTCACATTTGCGATTTCCGCATGGACTTGAAGCTGGAGCAGAGAGCAAACAACAAATTCTGCATGAAACACGGAAAATCTGGAGCGGAGACATTTGAAATGATACGACGTGTATATAGAGACGAGGCCATGAGTCGTGCGAGGTGTTTCGATTGGCACGCGCACTTCAAGAGAGGCAGAACATCACTCGACGACGACGTGAGGTCAGGGCGAGCTTCCACGAGCTCAACACCTACAAATGTGGAAACAATTTGGCGCCTTGTGCATAAGAATCGTCGGAGAACCATTAAGGGCATTGCTAAATCGTTAATGTGTCATACGGAACAGTGTAGACAATTCTCACGTGATTTGAGCATCCACCGCGTTGCTGCAAAGTTCGTGCCCAGGTTTCTGATCCCCGAACAGAAAGAGCACCGTATTGTAATTTGTCAAGAGCTTCATCAGCGTGCCGTTGTTAACCCAACCTTCATGTCATGGGTTATCACTGGGACGAGAGTTGGGTCTATGGGTATAATCCCGAGACTAAACAACAGTCATCGCAATGGAAGAGCCCAGGATCCCCAAGACCGAAGGCGAGGCAGAGCCGCAGTGCGACCAAAAGCATGCTCATCGTGTTTTTCGAGATGCGAGGAATTGCGCACCATGAATTTGTCCCTGAAGGCCAGACAGTAAACGCCGAGTCCAACTGCAATGTTCTTCGCTGTCTGAGGGAGGACATTCGGCGAAAACAAACTGAACTGTGGTGCATGGGTAACTGGCTGCTCCATGATGAAAATGCACCCTCTCACCAAGCTCTCGTAACGCGTGAGTTTCTCGATCACAAAGGAATTAACACACTTCCGCGTCCGCCTTAATCGCCAGATTTGACCCCTTGCGAATTCTTCCTCTTTCCGAAGATGAAGCTGCAGCAAAGGATAGCCGCTTTGACAGAGTGGAGATCCAGCGGGAATCGCAAGAATGTTCTTGGTACGCCTCGAGAACAGGACTTCCAGCACACGTTCCAGCAGTGGCAACGGCGCTGGGATCGATGTGTCGCTTCACAAGGGGATTATTTTGAAGGGGATGCCGCCCCAACTTAAATCAAGTAAATACATTTTAGTGTATACGTGCAGTCTCGGAACTTTCTGATACACCCTCGTATTAGTCTTGTTTCAAAGGACATTTTAACTGTGTCACAACCGGATGTTAACAGAATATCGTGATCTGAAGTAACTTAAAATTGCACTCTTTTCCTGCAATAAAATTTTCAATATATTGTGCGTAATTTATGTTTATTGCATAGTACATACAAATAGATTTCTTTTACTGAGTTAAGGATTCCAGCTACATAACTTTGTAGTCTGTATGAACCACAGAGTACATTATCACTGTTAATGATCGTAACAATATTGTTCAACAGCCATAGCCACTTTGTATTCTGAACTTGAAATGTATCGTTCCAAACGCCTTGCCCTACGATAGTATTCAGGTCCTCACACAATTGCCCAATGTTTGAGGTAGGTAGAAATGAAACATCGGGGAAATCTAGAAAATCCTTTATGCGTAGCACTGGATACCACTAACCACAAAGGGACTTGTAGGTAAACTGCGACAGCGTACGGGTTAGAACATGCACACTTTCACCTAGCGCACTGAGGTTTGTTGTTGGTAAACTGTGTAAGCGGATCTAACGTTTTTCCCGAGGGTAGGCAGGTTACAACATGCACACACTGACAGACTGACGGGCTACATTACTTCACGAACGACACTCACAAATAAAACCTGTTGTTTTAGCGTGATCTAAAACAAACTATTCCTTTTACAAAAATGACGAAAATGCACTTAGAACACAATTTTGCATGTTTTTTCCAGCAACAGCCCGTTTCCTTCCAGTCCTGTAAGGTGATTCCACAATGAAAGCACGTATAAAATTAGGTTTACCTTTAAAAAACCATTTACATTAGACAGGTTTTTTGCGAAAAGTGTGCTAGTTTGTAATAAATGGAGTTATCTATGAGACACAATACCTGTACGAAAGAAGCCAGCGCTACTTAAATCTTTAGGTTTCTGTTTAGAAGCGGTAGGCCAACTTGCAAAAGACTGCATTAGGGCGCTGTTTGTAGAATAATACGGGTACATAGGGCCATCCCACAGAGTGCTATTGTGCTGTCTGAATTTTACGACTGTAACATTAAATAAATATTCGTGTACAGTTATAATTATACGTAGGATGAAATAAATGTAAATATATACTTACAACGCTCTGTGCGCGAGGGTTTTGGTTGTACTCCATAGAAGGCCCGCACACGTCATAGCTCCTGCTAGGCTGTTGTTGAGATGTTTTAGACGGAGCAGGAATGTTTCCAACAGACAACCCCTTAACAAACCCGCACCCGCACGTCATAGGTACTGCTAGGCTGTTGTTGAGATGTTTCAGGTGGAGCAGGAATGTTTCCTACAAACAAGCCCTCAACAAACCCGCAAGATGGACTCCAACGCTGGTGGTCCTTAAATGCATCATCTCCTTCAACACAATGCCCGTCTTCCACTCCACAAAACACACAACGAAACACATCACCCCGGTTTGTGAAGAAACATCCAGCAGCTGCCATTTGATTTACGTCTTAGAAGGGCACACGCCATGATTTAAATGTTTTACGCCGATCAACCTCGCCTTTTTTAGTTTAAACCCTGTAGGTTTATACTGTTTGGTGGTGGAGGTAGCGGAGGCACGCATACAAGTTTGCTGACTGAGTTAAACATCCTACACATGGTTGGAGAACTGGCTAGCAACTAATTGAACGATGAGTTGTAACTTGCCTACTCAGATGCAATATTTCGACCCCTCAGGCCAAACGCATTAGAATAATGGGAATGGTATGTTTACCCCAGGCCAAAACACATTAGCGTAATGGGAATTGTCTGTTAACTCCTCAAGGCCAAGTCATTAGCCTAATGTGAATAGTTTTTTACCCCACGCCAAAATCCATTAGCTGCTATTAAAGTCCATTAAGGGATGCTCAAGATAACAATCAGGTGACATTTTAAATTCCATTAAGACAGACAGGTCGCAACATGCCTCGAGTCTAGTACTATATATTTGGTCATTCTGCCCTAAACATGTGTAAATTAATGTCATTTTGAAACCTTTGAATTCCCAACCCAAGTTTATATTACCGCCCACCGCTATGTTACAATATGGCTGCCACCGAGGGAGGTTTAAATAAACTAAGTTTTAAAATCGTCATTTTAAATTAGTACCTTTTTGAAACCTTTGAATTACCAACGCAAGTTTAAATTACTACACACCAACATGGTATAATATGGCTACCGCTGCGGGAGGTTTAAATAAACCTAAGTCTTAAAATCGCCATTCTAAATTAGCGCCATCTTTAAACCTTTGAATTGCCAACCCAAGTTTAAATTATCGCCTACCGCCATGTTACAATGTGGCTGCCACTGCGGTAGATTTAAACAAACCTAAGTCTTAAAATTGCCATTTGAAATTAGCGCCATCTTTAAACCTTTGAATTACCAACCCAAGTTTAAATTACCATCCACCACCAGTTTAAAATGTGGCAACATTAAACTTTAAACTTGGAACGATACATTTCAAGTTCAGAATACCAAGTGGCTATGGCTGTTGAACGATATTGTTACGATCATTAACAGTGATAATGTACTCTGTCGTTCATATAGACTCTACGAAGTTATGTAGCTGGAATCCTTAACTCAGTAAAAAATCTATTTATATGTGCTGTGCAATAAACAGAAATTACGCACAATATATTGAAAATTGTATTGGAGGAAGACTGCAATTTTAAGTTCCTTCAGATCACGATATTCTGTTGACATTTGGTTGTGACACAGTTAAAATAGCCTTTGAATCAAGACTAATACACGGACAGCTCCCGTCCGAAATAATATTTGTCCAAAGTGTGTTAAAAACTCCCTTATCTTCTCCTGCTTACGGGGTTTGTGTATCAAGAAACGTTTAACATATATCACGAATGACGTGTCAACATCAAAGCATGATTGCAAATTTGATGTTTACTTTGGATTTAGATAAACCTGGGTGTTTAGCTAACTGTAAATTGTACCCCAGGTTCTGTTTCCGACATCCTCCAAGAGACATATTTACCGCCGGAATTGCTCTGCAGTAAATGTTCTTACAATTGGTTATGAAAAAATAAGTGCCGATGTAAATTATGCATTAAACCGGTCCCGCTAGTTTGAAATCACTTTTTGTTAATAAGTTAAGGAGTTTACAGAGCAGTAACTCTAAAAAACTGTGTGAAAACCAATTGGTTTAAATATATCGTTTACAGTAAACACCACAGCAACTTCATTTGTGTAAGTGTACAAGCACAATAAATTTAAATTGTATGTGTTTTTAAAACGTAAAATTGTGTTTATTTGTTTTGCCTTATTGCCTGGGATAGGTTCGTTAAAAAGAGACGATTAAAGGAGCAGGATTCGAACTTGGGAACCTTTCAAATATAAGTCTCACATCTTACCGCTTCAGCGAACACTTTCCAGTGTCGTATAAAGCATAAAGTGGTAATCATGTTGTAAAATGGCGGTATTATTGAAATATCAAATGTTTAAGTTAGGATAGCATTAATTTAAATAACGCGCGTGTCCACCATATTGTAAATTGTTCGCCTTATTCAAATAGTAAACGTTTAAGTTACGTTAGTAAGAAATTTAAAATTACCGCGCCAGACGTCATATTGTCTCAAAATTCAAAATGGCGCATCTGTTTACATTATGTGACCATAACAAGGTCACTGTTAGGTTTCAAAATAATAACAAGTTAATGTTAGGTTTAAAATTACCGCTCTAGTCGACATATTACTTCAAATTCAAAATGACGCACGGGACAAACCGTCTGGGACTTTGTTTACATCATGTGATAATAACTAGGTCAATGTTAGGTTTCATGATAATAACATTGTTTAAAATTACCGCTCTAGCCGCCATATTACCAAGAATTCAAAACGGCACAGGCGCCAAGCCGTCTGGGACCTTGTTTACACCGTGTGATCATAACGAGGTCAATGTTAGGTTACAAAATGATAACAAGTTAGGTTTAGCCCGACGCCAAGCCGTCTGTCTTTTGTTTTCATCACGTGACAATAACAAGGTCAATGTTAGGTTTCAAAATAATAACAAGTTAATGTTAGGTTTTACCCGGCACCAAGCCGTCTGTCATCTTTGTTTAAATCACGTGACCGCCTGGGGGAAGGGAGCGTAGGGGATTGGAGCGTTAGATTTCAAAATAAGAAGTTAAAATTAGGTTTAACCCAGCGCTAGGCTGTCTGCCATCTTCTGTTTACATCACGTGACCGCCTGGGGTAGGGAGGGGAGTGTTAGTTTCCAAAATAATAAGTTAAATTAAGTTTATCCCGGCGCCAGGCTATCTGGGACTTTGTTTACATCACACGACCCCATGAGGGGGAGGGAGGGGATGGTTAGGTTTGCTTACGTGTGACGTCACAGGGTCAATGACCGTGCGAAACCCCCATGCTTACTACTATGGTGCAGTGACTGCGAACAGCGTGTCGAGGAGCTTTTGCCAAGGCGTTCATGACTCAATGCGAGGATTTCAATACATGTCTGCAACATGTTGCTGTTAATTGCTGTCAATCGTCAAATCTGTTGATTTGGGGAGACTGCAGAAGATCGATTGTGGTTTATATTGTATTAGAGACTTCCGCTGGAGAAGTAACTAAAACACAGGGAAAAGCACCGTACGCACAGCTGCCTACAGGACCAAGAAACGAACTCCAGACTAGACATATATAGATGGGCTAACCAATTAATGAAGACGGATACATACCACCTGTAACCAAGCCATGCGTGAAAATATTTCGAAATTCAAATTGTGTTCATCTATAGATCACATTTCGATCGTACTTTAACACAATAAAGAGAACAAGAACCGATCAAAACAGACAATGATGGCGGGTGATTATCCCGTCTGGTAGAGCGCGGCCGTCGTGCAGGCACAGGCCGTGTGATGGGTACGTCTGCCTTCGAAGCAGTCCTAAACAAGTGCATAACACATCCATTATTGCATAAATATTTCTAAATAGAAACAGGCCAGGGGGAACTATACAGTACAACTCTACAGGTCGAAATTTGGCCGGGGACACACTATCCTCACGTCACATAAGCTCACGTGATGTTACGCGTGTGGTTGGCATGTGAGAGGCGATTTAACATTCAATTCTGTGGCGCAGATTCACACTTCTGTCACTCTGCTTACGTCATGTGATCTCACGTGACGTAAGCAGAGTGAGAGAAGTGTAAATCTGCGCCATAGAATTTAATGTTAAATCGCATCTAACATCCCAACCGCACGCGTAACATCACACGAGCTCATGTGACGTGAGAATAGTGTGTCCCGGGCCTTACACCTGCTGTGGTCGTCACATTCAGACACAACGACCAAGTGCCCCCAAATATTTGCACGTGACAGACTGTGTACATAATTCGAGTAACGATATGTGACACTGTGCACATAGTGATACCTCGGCTAACGAGTGACCCTGCTAACGAATTTTCGGCTAACGAAGATTTTTTCGTTGTTTTTCGGACTCGGCTAACGAATGTTTTAGTGAATGCGCGCGCTAACATAAAGCAGCAAACATGAACGGTCGGGTCATTCCAGGAGCTTATCTTTTCCGTCTGTATGTGTGTGACGAAGAAATGAACTGACCACATCACATAGGGGAGACCCACCAACCCGACTGGGTTGTTTACGTTCGAGAATTGAGACGCCTGATAACATAAGCTGCTTCGGCTAACGAAGATTTCGGCTAACGAATGTGATTCCGGAACGAATTATCTTCGTTAGCCGAGGTATCACTGTACTTTAGTACAGCGACTTTATAAAAAAGAGACAGAAAGCGAAAAATTGGCGAAAGTGTCACTCTCACATACTGCATTACAGACAGTTGATACGATTTAAAACTTGCGGGTCAAGGAAGTGAACAGAAAGTGACTGGCAAGCCGTTACGTAATGGCCGTGATGTGCCAGTAGCGCAAGACGGTGGTTGTCTGCCTTAAGCAGGTCAGCTCCGCCGCTGTACGGTTGAGTTACCGCTTCGTATTCTGAGAGTCCTGCGTCGAACGAAACCAGCATTCATACAGGACAGGCACGCCTACATGAAAATTTAATAGCACTCTTCCTACGATTTGCATCTATTGAAATGTGTTTCAACCGAGTAGGCCACGATGTAATGAGTAAAGACTTTACATTGCCAGGTGATACACGGAATTCTGTGGTCTTATATTTCGGGATTTACCTTTATAAAATATTCTGGGCCCCACGGAAAAATCTAATTAAGCACATTCACTTGTTAAAGGTTCGCTTTATCTAGTGATCTTTCCAGTCGTCATTTCCTGCGCGGCTTAAAACGACAGAAATAAAACAAAAAGAGCAGCAGAAATGAATACATAGTGATACAAAGGTCAATAAGAAAGGAAGAGGAAAAATGTAAACAAAGACATTAAATAAGTAAATGAAAAAACAATGAAAGCAAAAATTAAAATATCACAGGGAACAAAGAATACACTACACAATGAAAGAATGATAGAATAGAAAGAAATAAACAGCAACACATATAAAAACAGACAAACGAAATAACAACGTGAAAAATTATGGAAGAAACCAGAGGAAACAGAGGCAGATAGAAAAAAGAAAAAGAGTTGGGAAAAGAAAATAAATTTAAGTGAACAAAAAAGAAAGGACAGAGACAAAGCAAGGGAACTGTGTAAACACTTGTGCTCGCAAAATGGAAAGTGGAAACAAAGAACTGCCGGCACGTTTAACTGTGTATGAACCAGCATATCATGATAATTTCATAGTGTGAAGTGTAACTAAAGTACTGCACACAGAACGCTGCATACCGGAACATACAAATCACAAACTTAGCCCATAACGCGGAATGTTCTTAACAATTCACAATTAAATCCCAGGAATGAACGTGGTCAGAGGACACAAAGGACGAAACATGCCGTGGTATTTTCACCAATTTCTGGTGCAGCGAGTGACTATGCTAACTGCAGACACAGCAGTAGCAGCGGACCGTAGAACAGGCAGCGATTTCAGTAGAAACACGAACCCTTACTTTTTCATTTCCTAATTTAGCGAAGTTCCCGACCGCGCCATTGGATCCTAACGAGGGTTTCTTCAACAATTTGAAGCTAAATATGAGGCCGATAGATCCATGCTATGAAGTGAAACGTGAGAAAATAAAGATGGTTTTAATTTGAGTTTAATTCAGGAAATGGCTCTAATATCACTCTCATATCCACAGTTTGCGAGGTCACCATATTGGTCTTGGCGATGTTAAAATATAACATTCCAGAACCCTTGAATCTTTATTATCCACAAACGTTCTTGCAATCTGGCAGTGTCCCTGAAATTTCGAAGTGTTGAACCCCCTGCTTTACGTTGACCCTCTTCACTTTTCTTTCCAGTTAGACCACATTTATCCTTCGGCAGGCCAATGAGGAAGTAAGTCTGTACGAACTTTAAATATCTGGAAAACTTACTATCAAAACTGGTGGATTCACCTTAAATATGTTTTCTCTAGAAAGAGTGTATTACTTTCTGACGTCTGAAGAACGGAATGACGTAGAATGCTACAGATGTAGGGATCATGGAATACGCTGCAGTATTCATTGTAGGAAATTAACAAGTTCAAGTCTTGGGGTTGGTTATACTAAAAACGTGATTTCCTAGCAAGTTTCAAGGAACTCCGTCTTTGGTAGGCGGGGACAGACACGTGTTTTTGATGGGACAGACCCACCTGTCCTTAAACAAGTGGTCTAAATGGTAAAGTTGTCCTTGTGTACGCCAGGAAGTCATGCAGAAGAAGAGGTATAGCTCCATTCAGTCTTAACCTGGGCTCTAAACGAAGATGAGTGGTTAACTTCACGCCCCGTCCGCTTTAGCTCAGGAGCAAGAGCCCCCGGTGTTCACTGGCGGTTGGGTGGACCCCAGAGCCGGTGCAGACGTTTCGAAAAAGAAAAAATCTCTTGTCCTGGCCGGAAAAAGAGCCACAATTCCTTGCTCGTCCAGCACGAAGTCTAGTCACTATACTGACAGAGCTATCCCGGCTCCTTAAGCAAAGGTCTACGTCTGTTCAAACACTTAACACCACATCACTAGGGTACAGGTACAGAGAGTATTTGTATCGTGGGACTGCTGTCCGTCGAGCGGACGACATCGTTACTGCACGGTGACGGACAGTGCCGCCCGCCCTCCAGTATTCAGTCCGACGATAAAAATGCTCTTTGTACTTCGGGGTATCAATATTCAGGTTTTCACGACAGCCGTTACTCAAGAGGTGGTTTTGTGCATTCACCTGAACTAATTTCGGCCATTCTAAAGAAGGAAGTAATACGTTTCTCCGAAGCGTTGTAACTATCTTATTCTATAGGGTGTAAGAACACAGAGTCAGGCCTTCTGCTCTGCAGGTCACTGAAATATGTAAACAGGGAAAGGCTGCTGACAAGTAGCAGGGTGTTTACGCTCTGTATTGTGCGGTGCAGTTGTACAGTAAAGTACAACAAAGCCACGTCATGCACAAACAAACAAACAAACAAACAAACAAACAAACAAACATGAATATCTAAACAATTACGGAAAGTTTAAGCTCCCTTTATCATAAACAGCTAAATTTTGAAATGCTTCTTGATAAAGGAAAGGGCGAAAAATATTCTCGAAGACAAGTGAAACCGGCAGTTCATTGTGGCGGACGAAAATAACACAACGGAGCTCACAGTGTCTATTCTGTCAGATAATGTTTGAGAGCCTCAGGAGGTTTGTTGGAAGAAAGGATAGCTTCAACAAACGAAGTAAAGGCTAGATAGTGATCCCCCACCATCAACATTGGGTTCCCGGACTATATGGCAGAATAAAACCCCCAGTCACTAATATCTCCCATCATTGTGTTTACAGAATGCATTATAACATATTTGTCTTAAACATTCCCTCGGACAAAACGAGCACAAGAGTAATAACATCATAACAAATATACATCCTTTTCTATGTAAAGATTTCCAAGAGACGCACGTCTCTTTTTTCATGCTAAATCGTAATTGTTGGGAAAAATACACATAAGTATATTTATTCTGTAGGGCCCAGTGGTTACTACATGTACCATAACGTTTCACATTCACAAATTCTACATACCGCACACACTGCGTATTTGTTTCCTTTTTAATTATTAATACAACCAACAACATGCAACGATATAGGTTACTTTATTATTCCTAGTCAGCTCTACATGTTTCTGGCGATGTTTTCGCCCATCATCAGGAGCACTTGACTGTATTTACAGCATCTGGTAATATTCAACCAATGTCGCTGCCGGCTGGTGTCATGGATGAGTCGGAACTCTGTGACACCAGCCGGCAGAGACATTGCGTGAATATTACCAGATGCTGTAAATACAGTCAAGTGCTCCTGATGACGGGCGAAAACATTGCCCGAAACATGTAGAGCTGACTAGGAATAATAAAGTAACATATATAATTGCATCTCGTTGGTTGTATTCACAATTATATCACGATGCACGGATTCATGAACGTCAAGTTGTTTCCTTTTGTAGGCTTATCATATCAAACTGCCATTATTTTACTATACAACATTAACTGATTGATTTTTATAACCCCGACCGTGTGTTTACTGCACGGTACGAACTGTATCTTGAAATACAGTTCATGACACTCTGAGACTTTAAAAGGCTAAGAAACAAATTCTCAGACACGACAGGCCGGGAAGTTCCACTGCACTAACAGACACACAGTGTTGAATTAATATGCAGATTTTAACTCATCACAGATTGCACGCAGATACAATTTAGCAGTGTACTGGTCTTTTCATTTATCTCACAGCCTGTACATATTACATTCACCACTGAATGGACCGCAATATTTAACAGCAGAAGCATCTTATTTTTCCTGCCAGACGTGGCGTGAATTAGAATATGAGGAAACAAAACTGCGACTAAGATTTAAAATACATTTAAAAGTAAAATGTGAGCACATCAGACTGCAAATATTTTTGCACCACCAAATTTCCTCACACAGTTATAAGCAGAGTAAAAAGGTAAGGTAAAGTGCATCCTTGTAGAGGCACTGAGGCTCTGTACAGGCCGTACAGGGAGTAGAGGTATAGCTCTACTCTTTCATGACCACGGCACTAGAAGGGGGTGAGGGGTCAGCGTCACGCCCCCGCCGCTTTATACCCCCGGAAAAGACCCGGTACCCATTGTACAGG